>ERZ827492.42-NODE-42-length-137389-cov-6.943728_pt1 | contig 137389 bp, 151 predicted proteins | sample MGYA00519704_ERZ827492 | MGnify/ENA primary metagenome ERZ827492 (study PRJEB31778, sample SAMEA3449325) | human gut metagenome | biome: human gut; feature: human-associated habitat; material: faeces | place: United Kingdom | collected 2010/2012 ... | reverse complement strand
GTGCACATCAGCCGCATGAGCAACCGCTTCATCCGCCACCCTTCCGAGGTGGTCAAGGTCGGCGATGTGATCACCGTCTGGGTGGTGGATGTGGACCTCAAAAAGCAGCGCATCGGGCTGAGCATGCTGCCGCCCGCCCAAAAATGATGTATTTCGGCTGCATTTTATGGCCGCTCCCCTTGACAGAGGGGGAAAGCGGTGTACAATAAAGGAGAATTTGGCGCGGCCTTCCGCGCCGGAGGAATAGAGGCGCGGCCGACATCAGTACCGCGTGGGAGCCCTTCACCGGGCTGTGACCGCGCGCGAAAGGGGAGGCCGCCGAAGTGCCAGACCCGGTGAAGGGTCTGTGTGCTGGGCGTCGGGAAAACATCCCGCCGACTGTCACGGCTTGTGCCGTGGAGCGCTATTCGCACGTTTCCATATCATGTGGATCTAAGCGGCAATGGCGCATACCATTCGTCGCTTTTTTCATTACCAACAAGGAGGAACAAGCATCATGAAAAAGGTTTTTGCGGTCATTCTGTCGGCCCTTATGCTGCTGTCCTGCGCCTCTGCCATGGCGGAAGGCACCTTCCGCGTGGGCATGGAGTGCAACTACGCGCCCTATAACTGGACGCAGGCCGAACCCAGCGAGTTCACCGTGCCCATCGAGGGCGGCGGCGGATACGCCGACGGCTACGACGTGCAGATTGCCAAGCTCATCGCCGAGGGCCTGGGCAAGGAGCTCGTCATCGTCAAAACCGAATGGGACGGCCTGCCCATGGGCGTGATGAGCGGTGCGTTTGACGCCATCATCGCCGGCATGAGCCCCACCGAGGAGCGCAAGGCCACGCTGGATTTCAGCGATCCCTACCGCACCAACAAGCTGGTGGTGGTTGTCAAGAAGGACAGCCCCTACGCCTCTGCCACCAGCCTGGAGGAGCTGAGCGGCGAGGCGCTGCGCGTCACCCTGCCGGACGCGCTGCGCGCGCAGGACGTGCTCGCGGCGCAGGCGGCGGCGCTGTCGGCCATGCGCCTTTCCGCGGCGCGCAGCGGGAGCCTGGGCTCGGCGCTCGTGCGCGGGCGGGCGGCGGGGGACCCGCTCGCCGGCTGCGCGCTGCGCACGCGGCGGGAAGGGGACGCCTTTGTGAGCGACTACGTGCCCGTGCGGCCGCTGCCGGCGGGCGACGATTGGTTTGAGACCGTTTGGCACGAATACAATTCCATTCACCGCATTGCAGAGGAGGAGACAGAGCATGGACGCAACCATTCGCCTGACGCACGAGGGCTTTAAGTGGAGGAGGACGCCGGAGGGCGCGGAGAACGCGGACAGCGCGCCGGAGATCGCGGAGCTGTTCGCGCACGAGGAGGGCGCGGCGTGCTTCCAGGTCGTCCTGCGCGCGCCGGAGCGCTTCGCCCTCTCGACGGGAAAGAAGCACTGGTACTCTCCGGCCGGGCACAGGGACCGCTACCGCCTGGACGTCGCGGCGCAGGGCGCGCAGGTGCAGGCCTGGATCGAGGACGGCATCCTGGACGACGGCGGCTGCCTGCGCGCCGACGTGCTGCTGAGCCAGGAGGAGAAGGAGTACGAGGCCGGGAGCGCGGCCGTGGTCTTTGTGCAGGTGCGCGCCCCGCGCACGACGCAGGTCCGCGTGCGCGTCTATCACGCCTTTGGCACGCATCCGGAGGAGCTCCTGTGCGAGCGGACGCTGCCCCTTTCCGTCTACCCCGTGCGCCTGCCCGCGCCCGAGGAGTACGCCTTCTACCTGGACCTCTGGCAGCACCCGTCGAACCTTGCGCGCAAGCACGAGACCCCGCTGTGGAGCGACGCGCACTTTGCCGTGATCGAGCGCTATGCCCGCACCATGGCCGCGCTGGGGCAGAAGTCCATCACGGTCCTGGCCGGGGACGTGCCCTGGCGCGGCCAGGGCTGCATGGACAACGACCGCTTCCCCGCGGACCTGTTCGAATACGCCATGGTGCGCTCCGTGCGCCATGCGGACGGCAGCGTCGAGCCGGACTTCTCCGTCATGGACCGCTACATCGACACATTCGAGCGCTGCGGCGTGCGCGGGGACATCGAGATCCTCGGCCTGTGCAACATCTGGAAGAAGGACAGCTTTGACGACCATCCGCTCGTGCCCGGCGACCCGGAGCCCTACATCAGCCTGCCCTGCCTGGACGAGCGCACGGGCGCGCTGTCCTACCTGGACAAGCCGGAGCAGGTCGACGCGTTCATCGCCGCGCTGGAGGCGCACCTGGACGAGACGGGCCGCCTCTCCCGCGCGCGCCTTTCCGCGGACGAGCCGGCGGACATCCCCGCCTACCGCCGCAGCGTGGAGCGCATCCGCCGCGTCGCGCCGCGCCTGCGCCTGAAGACCGCGATCAACCACGCGGAGTTCATCCCGGCCTTCTCCGACGCCATCGACGACTTCATCCCCTCGCTGGCCTCGGTCTGCGAGCAGTACGACGAGCTGCAGCGCATCCGGCGGGACCTGCCGGGCAAGCGCTTCCTCTGGTACGTCTGCTGCGCGCCGGCGCATCCCAATACCTACCTGCACAGCGATCTGTGCGAGACGCGGCTCATCGGCGCGCTGACGCGCCACATGGGCTTTGACGGGTTCCTGCGCTGGGCCTACACCACCTGGCCCGCGGACCCGCGGCGGGACGCGCGCTACGGCGCCTTCCCCGCGGGGGACACGCACTTCGTCTACCCGGCGGCCAACGGGGAGCCGCTGCTCTCCCTGCGCTACATGGCCCTGCGCCGCGCCATCGAGGACTTTGAGATCCTGCGCCTGCTGGACGCGCAGGGCCTCGGGGAGCAGGCGGACGCCCTGGCCGCGTCCGTGCTGCGCGAGCCGGACGTGCGCAAGTGGTTCCACGGAGAGGAGCCGATCCCGCTGCAGGAGATCTGCTCCACGGACTACGGCGATTACGAGCGCCTCCGCCGCGAGGCCCTGGCGCTGCTGCGCCGCTGACGCAGGCTGCGGCGGCCCGGGGCGCAAAAAAGGGTTGACGCTCCGGGCTCCGCGTACTATCCTGAAAAGCAAGGGTGGGCGCCCGCGCGGGCGCGCCGAAACAAAGAGAAACGACAGAACGGAGGATACCGGTATGAAAATGGGCCTGGGCTTCTATCCAAGCACCTACAGCGAGGACGCGCTGTCCTTCGCCAAGCAGATCGGCGTCAGTCACATCATGATCCACATCCCCAGCGCGGAGATGCTCCCCTCCGCCCGGGAGGGCTATTGGTCCGCGGAGGACCTGCAGGCGCTGGTCCGCCAGGTCGAGGGCCACGGCCTCAAGCTCGAGGCCATCGAGAACTTTGAGCCCCGCCACTGGGCGCACATCCTCACGGCCGGCCCCAAGCGCGAGGAGCAGATGGACAACGTCAAGCGCACCATCGAGAACCTCGGCAAGGCGGGCATCCCCATCATGGGCTATAACTTCTCGCTCGCGGCCGTGGCCGGCCGCAAGATGCTGCCCTATGCGCGCGGCGGCGCGATCTCGCCCGTCTACGACAAGGACGCGGACGAGAACTTCGACAAGCCCCTGCCCAACGGCTTTGTCTGGGGCCAGCAGGTCGAGGAGGCGGAGGGTGACATGGGCGACGTCTCCCTGGAGGAGATGTGGGACCGCTACGACTGGTTCATGGACCGCATCCTGCCCGTTGCGGAGGCGGCCGGCGTAAAGATGGCCATCCACCCGGACGACCCGCCCGTGCCCGTCATGCGCCACGTCAACCGGCTGATGGTGAGCGTGGACCGCTACGACGAGAACTTCCGGCGGCATCCCTCGCCCAACAACATGGTGGAGTTCTGCCAGGGCACGTTCACGGAGATGCCCTACGGCGACGACTACGTCTACGACGCCATCGACCACTTCACCAAGATGCAGAAGATCGCCTACGTCCACTTCCGCAACGTGCGCGGCAAGCTCCCGCGCTACTATGAGGAGTTCATCGACAGCGGCGACGTGGACATGATGCGCGCGCTGACCCTCTACCGCGACAACGGCTTTGCGGGCATGATCATTCCGGACCACGTGCCCACCATGCCCGTCAAGGAGCCGTAGACCACGGGCGTCGCCTACACGATCGGCTACATGCGCGCCCTGTGCCGCGCCCTGCACATCGATCTCGAGGACTGAGGGGAGGAAGAGAAGCATGTATACGGTGTTGGACGCCTCCATGCTGGGCATCCCGCGCTCCCTTTCGGAGCTCGCCCCGCTGTGCGCCGCGCGCGGCATCGCGGGCCTGAGCGCGCCGGCCGCCATTTTGGACGATCCCCGCGCGGGGACGGAGGCCGCGGCGATGATGCGGGACCTCGGCCTGCAGTGGGGGCTGATGCCCATGACGGCGGATTTCTACGCCTGGGACCTGGGGGACGACGCGTTCGAGGCAGCGCTGCGCGCGCTGGAAGCGCGGGCCTGCGCGGCGGAGAAGCTGGGCGTGCGCTGGGCCTACAACCACGTCTGGTCCTCCAGCCCGCGGCCGTTTGACGAAAACTTCGACTGGCATGTGCGCCGCGTCGCCCGCGTGAGCCGGGTGCTCGCGGACCACGGCATCCGCTACGGCCTGGAGTTCCTGGGGCCGCACGAGCTGCAGCGGCTGCAGCCCCATCCCTTTGTGCACACGCTTGCCGGCGTGCTGGCCATCGCGGACGCGGCGGGCGGCGTGGCCGGATTCGCCTTTGATACCTTCCACTGGTACTGCGGAACGAACGGCGACCGGGACGACCTGCTCTACGCCGTGCAGCACGCGGACCGCCTCGTCGCCCTGCACCTCAACGATGCGGTGGCGGGCGTTGCCCACGACCAGCAGCGCGACATGGAGCGCCGCCTGCCGCTGGAGACCGGCGTCATCGACGCCAAGGCGGTCTGCGCCCGCTTCCGGGCGGCCGGCTATGCGGGCCCCTGCATGATCGAGCCCTTTGAGCCGGCGCGCACCCGCTTTGCCGCCATGTCCGCGGAGGAAGCGGTGGATGCGGCAGGCGCGGTGTTCCGCAAGCTGGACCTGCTGTAAGCCCCCCAAAACATGAGCGGCCCGCCTTCCCCATCGGGAGGGCGGGCCGCTCGCGCGTTATTTCGGCGTCAGGACTTCTTTCCGCGGCGGCCGAAGAGCCGCTGCAGGAGCGGGCGCTTGGGGAGCACCGTCTCCGCGAGGTCCGGCGGGTTTTTCAGCCAGCAGGCGGCCGGCTATGCGGGTCCCTGCATGATCGAGCCCTTTGAGCCGGCGCGCACCCGCTTTGCCGCCATATCCGCGGAGGAAGCGGTGGATGCGGCAGGCGCGGTGTTCCGCAAGCTGGACCTGCTGTAAGCCCCCCAAAACATGAGCGGCCCGCCTTCCCCATCGGGAGGGCGGGCCGCTCGCGCGTTATTTCGGCGTCAGGACTTCTTTCCGCGGCGGCCGAAGAGCCGCTGCAGGAGCGGGCGCTTGGGGAGCACCGTCTCCGCGAGGTCCGGCGGGTTTTTCAGCCAGTAGGCCTGGGAGGAGAGGGGGGCGGCGCCCTCGGCGGGCAGGCGGATGTAGCCCCCGTCCGGCTGGAGGCGGCGCGCCTTGACGTTGTCGGCCAGCAGCACGTCCAGGAAGTGGGAGAACCACTGCTTGAGCTCCGGGCTCTCCACCGGGGCGGCGATCTCCACGCGGCGCACCTGGTTGCGGGTCATCAAGTCCGCGGAGGAGATGTAGATCTGCCGCAAGTCGCCGTCGCCAAAGGCGTAGACGCGGGAGTGCTCCAGGAAGCGGCCCACGATGCTGGTGACGGTGATGTTGTCGGTCTTGCCGGGAATGCCGGGCACCAGGCAGCAGATGCCGCGCACGATGAGGTCGATGCGCACGCCGGCCTGCGAGGCCTGCGCTAGCTTGTCGATGAACTCGCGCTCGGTGACGGAGTTGACCTTCATGATGATGTGGCCGCGCCCGCCGCGGGCGATCTCGCCGTCGATGAGGCGCAGGAGCTGGTCCTTCATGGAAAAGGGCGCGACCAGGAGCTTGCTGTACGTCCCGTGCAGGTCCCCGATGAGCATGTTCTGGAAGAAGGCCACGGCGTCCGCGCCGATGACCGGGTCCGCGGTCAGGAGGCTGAAGTCCGTGTAGAGCGCGGCAGTCTTTTCGTTGAAGTTGCCGGTGCCGATGTGCGTCACGTAGCTCAGACCGTTCTTCTCCTGCCGCGTGATGAGGCAGAGCTTGGAGTGGCACTTGTACTTGTCCGCGCCGTAGAGGATGCGGCAGCCGGCCTCCTCCAGCGCGCGCGCCCATTCGATGTTGTTCTTTTCGTCAAAGCGGGCGCGCAGCTCCACCAGGACCGTGACGTTCTTGCCGTTTTCCGCCGCCGCGCACAGGTGCTTGACCACGGCGGAATTGCGCGCCAGGCGGTAGATGGTGATCTGGATCGAGACCACCTTCGGGTCCGCGGCGGATTCCTTGAGCAGGTCCAGGAAGGGCTGCATGCTCTGGTAGGGATAGAAGAGCAGCACGTCGCGCTGGCGAACCTGGTCCCACATGGGCACGTCGGGGTTGAGATAGGCGGGGTATTCCGGCTTGTGGGGCGGATTGTAGAGCTCCGGCACGCCGCCCAGGTCGTAGGCGTAGCCGAGCGAGAGCGGGCAGGAGCTCAGGAACGTCTGCTCCTCGCGCAGGTGGAGCATCTGCTGCAGCAGCTCCTTTAGGTGGCGGGCCTCGCCCTGCATCTCCAGGCGGACCGGCGCCAGGTGGTCGCGCTTGCGCAGGAGCTTGACCATGTGCTCGCGGAAGTCCGGCGCGTCCTCGTCAAACTTCTCCTCGTCGTAGCTGATGTCCGCGTTGCGCGTGACGGCGATGACGGACTGCTCCTCGACGGTGTAGATCTTGAAGATCTTGCGAAGGTGCGCCAGCAGCACGCTCTCCGTGCGGACAAAGCGCGTCTTGCTGCCGGGCAGGAACAGGATGGGCGGCACAGAGTCCGGCACGCTCACGATGCCCAGGAACGTGCGGTCGCGATCGCGCAGGAGCGCGGCGGCGTGCAGGGCCTTGTTCTTCAGGTGGGGAAAGGGATGGTTGCGGTCGATGATCTGCGGCGCGAGCAGGGGGCGGATCTTTTGCTGGTAATAGGCCTGGATGTGCGTCTTGTCCTGGCCCTGCAGCTCCTCATAGGGGATGTCCCGCACGTCGTAGAGGCTCAGCTCCGACATGACCTTGGCAAAGATCGCGTCGCGCAGGCGGATGAGCGGGCGCACGGCCTCGTAGATCATGTTCAGCTGCTCGGCGGGGGTTTTGCCGCTCTTGTTGTCCTCCGCGTGCGGCGTCATGACGGAGAGGTCGAACAGGCTCCCCACGCGGACCATGAAGAACTCGTCCAGGTTGCTGGTGAAGATGGAGACAAAGCGCAGCCGCTCCATCAGGGGCACCGTGGGGTCGGTGGCCTCCTCCAGCACGCGCTGGTTGAACTTCAGCCAGCTCAGCTCGCGGTTTTGGGTGTAGCTCAAATCGTAGCGTTGAGCAGTTTGTGACAAAGGTATCCCTCCCTGACTCCGTATTGACTGACGAAGATGCGGTCCCGGCACAGCGCATGGCCCAGCGCGTTCATCATCAGCGCGCCGGGGATGATGGTGTGGATGCGGTCCGGGCAGGCGCGCAGGATCAGCTTGCGCGCCTGGTCGTTGCGCTTGCAGAGCAGTTCCGTGATCTCCTGCATCTCCTCCGGAAGGATGACGCGGTTTTCGGCATCCTTGCCGAAGTAGGCGTTGGAGATCTTGAGCACGGCCCGCGCCGTGCCGCCGATGCCGCAGGCGCGCTCGGCGCGCTCCTCGGGCAGGTCGGCGCTCTCCAGGGCCTCCTCCACGCGGCGGGTGATGGCCTTGAGCTCTTCCTTCTTGGGCCAGATCTTGGAGACGCACTCGTTGAACAGGTTCAGCGAGCCGACGGCCAGGCTCTGCGCCTGCTCGATCTCGCCGTCGCGGCACTCGAGGATCTCCGTGCTGCCGCCGCCGATGTCGAACATCGCGCCCGTGCGCATGTCGTTTTTGAGCATGGCGCCGTAGTAGCCGAGCTTGGCCTCCGTCTCGCCCGAGATCACGTCCACCGTAAGGCCGGTGCGCCGGCGGATCAGGTGCACGGCCTCGTCCGTGTTGCGGATGTTGCGCAGCGACGCCGTGGCAAAGACGTGCATCTCGCTCATGCCGAAGTGGCCGAGCAGCGTGCGGAATCCGGCCAGCACCGCGCAGGCCTTGTCGATGCCGTCGCGGGAGAGCAGGCCCTCCTCGTTGATGTAGTTGACAATGCCCGCCATCTCCTTTTCGGAAAAGAGCAGGTCAAAGTCGCCGTTGTCCAGCACGTTGTAGGCGGACAGGCGGATGGTGTTGGACCCCAGGTCGACCACTGCATACTTCTTGGACATTTCGTTTCTTGCCTCTTTATGCGATAATTTGGAAAAAGCAGACGAGAAAGCCGCGCCCCCTGCGGGCGGGGAGCTCCCTTCATTCTGCAAACACATCTCTATTCTCTATTATAGACCAAGGATGTCTACGTGGCTATACATTTGCGTAAATCCGCCGTAAAATCCCGGATTTTGGCAGATGCCCGGAAGATTTTACATTTTTTTCAGCGGAGATAGAAGGAACCCTTGCGCCTATGGTATACTATGGAGGAAATAGGCGCCGGAGGGGCCGATTTCGCCCGGCGCTAAGACGGAGGAGGAAGGGACTTGGACAAGATCAAGCTGACGGGTTTGGAGAAGCGATGGATTCTATACGATGTGGGGAATTCGGCCTTTACGCTCCTGATCTCCACCATCATTCCGATCTACTTCAACGACCTGGCCGGGCGCGCCGGCATCAGCGAGGTGGACTACCTCGCCTATTGGGGCTACGCCGCCTCCCTGGCCACGGCCATCGTCGCCGTCATCGGCCCGGTGCTGGGCACCATCGCCGACACGCAGAACTACAAGAAGCCGATCTTCACCGTGAGCATGATGCTGGGTGTCCTGGGCTGTGCGGCGCTCTCCCTGCCGACGACCTGGATCGTGTTCCTGGCGGTGTTCGTCCTCGCCCGCGTGGGCTACAGCGCAAGCCTCATCTTTTATGATTCCATGCTGGTGGACGTCACCGACAACGACCGCATGGACGTCGTCTCCTCCCACGGATATGCGTGGGGCTATATCGGCAGCTGCGTGCCGTTCGTGCTCTCGCTGGGGATCGTGCTGTTTGCCGATGCCCTGGGGCTGACCCTGCGCGCGGCCATGGCCATCGCCTTCTGCCTCAACGCCGCCTGGTGGGCGCTGATGTCCCTGCCCTTCCTGCGCAGCTACCGGCAGACGCACTTTGCCGCGCGCCCGGAGCGCCCCGTCCGCGAGAGCTTCCGCCGCCTGGGCCGCACGCTGCGCGACATCCGCGGGCAGAAGCACATCTTCCTCTATCTTCTCGCGTTCTTCTTCTTCATCGACGGCGTGTACACCATCATCGAGATGGCGACGGCCTACGGCAGCGCCCTGGGCCTGGACTCGCAGGGGCTGCTCCTGGCGCTGCTGCTGACGCAGATCGTCGCCTTTCCCTGCGCGCTGCTGTTCGGCAAGTTCTCCAAGCGGTTTGAGGCTGCGCGCCTGATCAAGATCTGCATCGCGGCCTACACGGCCATCGCACTGTTCGCCATCCAGCTCGACCGGCAGTGGGAGTTCTGGTTCCTCGCCGTGATGGTGGGCATGTTCCAGGGCGCGATCCAGGCGCTCTCCCGCTCCTACTTCGCCCGCATCATTCCGCCGGAGAAGTCCGGGGAATACTTCGGCATCTACGACATCTGCGGAAAGGGCGCTTCCTTTATGGGCACCATGCTAGTCGGCGCCGTGGCCCAGCTGACGGGCACGGCCAACGCGGGCGTGGGCGCCATCGCGGTCCTGTTCGTCATCGGGTTCCTGCTGTTCTGGAAGGCGGCCAAGCTCAACGCCGCGCGCCGCGCCTAGCACAGCCCAAAGCTGCAAAGCCTGCCGTCCGGCAGGCTTTTTTTTGCCGCATGCCATGAATAAAAATTAGCTTTGTGAATAAAAATTCACAAAGAGAAAATGCGGGAAAACATCACAAATCCATCATATTTCGATCATACAGCCTTCAAATGATGAAAAAGTGAAGAGTTATTGCACAAAAAGTGAGAAATTCACGCAGAATACACGCAAAACTGGCCGGAAATCATATATTTTTTGTTTCAAAAGCGTTCCAGATGGTTTACATATTTATGCGCGTATGCTATCCTTATCTTGAGCTCAGGGAAGAGCGCACATCATCAGAAAGGGGAAAAGAACCATGAAGAAACTGCTAGCCAGCGTACTGGCTGCGGCGCTGCTCCTGACATCGTGCGTAACCGCGATGGCGGACAGCACCGAGACGATCTCTGGGAAGAGCTACACCGTCGGCGCCTATGAGATCGAGGACGGCGGACACGAGAACAGCGATCCGCTCGCCTTTGACTCGGACGTCAACTCCCTGACCGTGGAGTACGACTACGAGACCATGGACGAGGTCACCACCGGCCGCTACTCCGAAGACGCGAAGATGATTATGATCTACGTCGAGGGCTTTGACACGGGCAAGCTCACCGGCGACATCTCGATCACCATCGACGGCAAGGACTTCGACGCCGACGACCTGGTCGGCGCGGACTACCAGGACCGCATGGGCTACGACGCGGACGCAGGCATCCTCCGCTTCCCGGTTGAGGCGACCAAGTCCGGCTACAGCGACACCTACGTCATCGAGATCGAATCCGACGACGGCGACGGCAACACCGTGACCGAGACCGCGCGCATCACCCTGCGCCTGGAAAATGAGTCCGAGTACAAGAATGCGGAAACCGCGACCATCTCCCGCATCTCCGGCGACGGCGTGGACGCCTACATCGTGGGCTCCCGCATCTACCTGGACTACGCGTCCTCCAGCACGGACGACGATGCGCTGCTGACGATCACCTTCCGCGATGAGAACGGCGACCTCTTCGACGTGGTGACCTGGTACTACAACGCGTCCTCCGACGGGAACGATCAGGATGAAGAGGGCCTGTTCAACGCCAGCGACGAGGACGGCGACGTGGATCTTAACGGCCTGAAGCTCGACAGCTCTGTCGGCTACTTCAAGGTGTACGCCGGCACATACGATTACTTCGACGATGCCGATGAGGATTACTTCACGAACGTCTACTTCACCCTGGAGACCTCTTCGGACATCTACGAGACCAAGGAATACGACGTGGTCGTCCGCACGGACGTCTACGAGACGGACCCCGAGGGCATCTACTTTGAGGAGTCCAGCATCACCCTCGACATCGGCGAGAGCTACACCCCCAACGTCCTGGGCGTGGCCACCGGCCGCACCGTTGACGCGGTGATCGAGCCCGGCGACGGCACCAGCCGCAACGTCATCGACATCGAGGACGACGACACCATCATCGGCACCCAGGAAGGCACCGCCTACGTCACGGCGACCTATGAGTTCATCGCCGAAGGCGGAGAGTTGGAAGAGTACACTTCTTCTTCCATGAAGGTCACCGTCACCGACGAGGTCTATGACGGCGAGTCGGAAGAGGATACCGACGACGATGCCACCAGCACCTACATGGTCACCGCCAGCACGCTGAACGTGCGCACCGGTCCCTCGACCTCCTACTCCAAGGCTTCCTACCAGCTCACCAGCGGCGAACTGGTTGAGGTTGTGGACATCGCCAACGGCTGGGCGCAGCTGTCGGACGGCAACTACGTCTCCGCGCAGTACCTGATGGCCGTCACCACCTCGGACGACGGCTCCGCGACCACGATGTACGTCACCTGCCGCACGCTGAACGTGCGCACCGGCCCCTCGACCTCCTACTCCAAGGTTGGCACGCTCTCCCGCGGCACCTCGGTTGAGGTTGTGGGCACCTACGGCAACTGGGCGAAGCTGAGCAACGGCTACTACGTGTCTCTGAGCTACCTGTCCGCATAACCCCCCGGATCAATCGAATCTTTCGGTGCAAAAAAAGGGGACCCCGAAGTGTGCGCGGGGTCCCCGATCTTTTTTGCAAAAAGAAACGGCCCTCCCGAGAAAGCGGAAGGGCCGGCATTTTTTTTAGACCTTGCAGCTGCAGCAGCGGCAGCACTTCAGGGAGCGTCCGGCAGCGGCGTTGACGACCTCCTTGCCGCGCACGGCAAGGGTCCCGCCCACAAGGACGAAGTCGATGCCCTCGGGCGGGTCGTCGGGCCGCCCCTTGTCGACATAGGCGGCGTTGTCGTAGATGGTCTTGGGGTCGAAGACCGCGATGTCCGCATCCGCGCCCACGCGCATGCGGCCCTTGCGCGCAAAGCCCATCACCTGCGCCGGCAGAAGCGTTGCGCGGCGGACGGCCTCGCAGAGGTTGAGGTTGGCCTGCTCGCGGACCATGCGGAAGAACGCGGCGAACGTGCCGGCGATCTGCGGATGGCCCTCGCCGGGGTTGTAGGGCGCGGTGTCGGAGGAGGGCATGATGTAGTCGCGCGTAAAGGCCAGGGCGATGGAGGGCTCGGCGTCCGTCTTGCAGATGACGGTCTCGTTGGGGTGCAGCGTGCGCATGGTCCGATAGAGCGGCTCATCCAGGCGCTGGCCGGTGTATTCGCCGGTGGCGACGAGCAGGCTGGGCAGGATGCTCTCGTGGGCGAAGACATAGCTCTCCCGGAAGCACTCCGAGCCGATGGAGGTCGCCCAGTCCACGTACATGCCGCTGTCGGCCCAGATGTCCACGCCCTGGGCGCGGGCCTTGTCGAGCATGTCCAGCGCCTCGCGCATGACGAATTCGCCGTACTGGTAGACCAGATGGCTGATGACGATGCGCGCGCCCGTCCGGCGGGAGACCTCGATGGCGTCCGCCAGGGAGGAGAGGTCGTAATCGTCCTCCATGCGCGTGTCGATGGAGACGACGCGGCCGTACTCCCGCGCAACCGTGGCCAAGGCGAGGATCTCGTCCAGGGAGGTGCCGGGCGTGTAGCCCACGCCCAGGGAGATGCCGGCTGCGCCCTGGCTGAGCCCCTGGCGCGCCAGGCAGCACATGTGGTCGATCTGTTCCTTTGTGGCCGGGGCGTAGATGTTGCAGGCGCCGACCATCTTGCGCAGGGTAGAGCCGCCCAGCAGCTCCGCGTGGTGGAGGGGATACCCCTTGTCGATGCGGTCAAAGAACTCGGTGACATTGGGAACGGACAGGCCGCAGTTTCCGCTGACCAGCGTGGTCACGCCCTGCAGGAGGGAGAGCTTGGCGCAGGTCTCGTGATCCGGGTAGGTGGTCACGTTGTCCACGTGGGCGTGCACATCAATAAACCCGGGGCAAACGACGTGCCCAGCGGCGTCAAGCTCGGTGTCTGCATGGAGAGGGGTATCGGAAATCTCCGCAATGCGGCCGTCCTTTACGCCCACCGAGGCCAAGCGGGCGGTGCAGGACTCGGGGTCGATGACCAGCCCGTTGTTGATGCAAAGCGTATTCATCTTGTCTGGTTCTCCTTACAATGCGTCAATGGGAAGAGGAAAAAACGTAGGAAAGGTGAAAGGCGTGATGCCCTTCACCTTTCTTTTTCCGGCGTGGGGAAGAAATTGCGCAGCGGAGCGGGATCAGGCCTGCTTAAAGGCGTTCCAGATCTCGTTCATCTGCTCGGTCGCCTCGGCGGAGATGTCCTGCATGAACTCGGTCTCGCCCAGGGTGTCGGCGGGGATGTTGACCGCCTTGTTGTCCAGGAACTCCTGGGGCAGGTACTCCGTCGCGGCGGAGTTGCAGTTGATGTACTGCGTGAAGACGGAAGCCTTGGCGCTGACCTCCGGGTCGCACATGAAGTTCAGGAACTGATGCGCGGCGTCCGCGTGCGGCGCGTTCGCGGGGATGAAGAAGGCGTCGATGCCGTAGCCCATGCCCTCCTCCGGGTAGCAGACCTCAAAGTCCGGGCGCTCGGAGAGCACGGCGGAAACCTGGGAGGTGAAGACGTAGCCGATGGTGCACTCGCCGGAGATCAGCTTCTCATGCGGGGTGTCGCCGTCCAGGGCGCGGATGTTGGGCTTGAGCTGCAGGAGCTTCTCGCCGGCCTGGGCGATGATCTCCGGGTCCTCGGTGTTGAGGGAGTAGCCCATGGACTTCAGCGTCATGCCGATGACGTTGCGCATGTCGTCCATCACGACGAGCTGATCCGCAAGGCTGGGATCCCACAGGCTGTTGTAGCCGGTGATCTCGCAGGTGACCTTGGCGGGGTCGTACACGATCAGCGGGGTGCCCGCGACGTAGGGCACGGTGTACTTGGCCTCCGGGTCGAAGTAGTGGTTGAGGTAGGCGGGGTTGAGGTTGGAGAAGTTGGGCACCTTTTCCTTGTCGATCTCCATGATCAGCCCCTCGTTGCGGGCGATGTTGACGACAAAGTCGCTGCCGATGACGATGTCGTAATCGCCGCCCTCGGCCGCCTCCAGCTTGGTGAGCATTTCCTCGTTGGAGGTGTAGTAGTTATAGTTGATGGCGATGCCGGTTTCCTCCGTGAACTGTGCCAGCAGCTCGGGGTCAATGTAGTCGGCCCAGGAGAAGATGACCAGCTCCTGCGCAGGGGCGGACGAGCAGCCCACGCTCATCAGCATCAGGGCGAGGATCAGCACCAGGCTGAAGGCACGGATCAGGGTCTTTTTCATCTCTTTGTCGTTTCCTCCTCAAAAATGATGATCTATAATACGCCGTGTGCCGGCCGTATTACCGGGCTTTCCTGCGCAGGGAGCTGAGCAGGTAGAACACGCCGATGGCGCCGAAGACCACCAGCAGCATGAGCGTGCACAGGGCGTTGACCTCCGGGGTCACGCCCATCTTGAGCATGGAGTAGACCTGCAGGGGCAGGGTGTTGGAAGTCGTGCCCGTGACGAAGAAGGAGATGACCACGTCGTCCATGGACATGGCGAAGGCCAGCAGCGCGCCCGAGATGATCGCCGGCGTGATCAGCGGCAGCGTCACGTCGTAGAAGGCGCGCGTCTGCGTCGCGCCCAGGTCCCGCGCCGCCTCGACATAGGCGGGGTCCAGGCCGACCAGGCGGCTTTGGACGTTGATGAAGATGTAAGGAACGCAGAACGTCGTGTGCGCGATGATGAGCGTCACCATCCCGAACGGCACCTGCAGGATGGAGAAGAACGAAAGGTACGCCATGCCCAGGATGATCTCCGGCAGCATCATCGGGATCAGGGAGACGTTTTCCAGCAGGTTCTGCGCGCGGAAGCGGGACTTGGCCATGCCCACCGCGCCGGCCGTGCCGATGAGGATCGACAGCGCGCACGAGGAGACGGCCAGGAACAGCGAGTTCTTCAGCGAGCGCATGATCTGCGTGTTGCGGAAGAGCTTTTCATACCACTCCAGGGAGAAGCCCTCCCAGTTGCCGTACTTGGAGGCGTTGAAGGAGTAGACCACCACCACGATGATGGGCAGGTAGTTGAACAGCAGCACCAGCAGCACGAAGAGCTTGGAGCGCCAGGTATTCGTCCGCTTCATCGCAGACCACCCAGGGTTTTCGCCCCTGTAACCTTCTTGTAGAGATAGATGAAGACGGTGGTGAAGACGAGCATGGCGATGGAGAGCGTGGCGCCCATCGGCCAGTTGCGCGCCTGCATGAATTCATTCTTGATCAGGTTGCCCAGCAGCAGGGTCTTGCCGCCGCCCAGCAGGTCCGAGATGAAGAACAGGCCCATCGACGGCACGAACACCAGCACGCACCCCGCCACAATGCCCGGCACCGTCAGCGGCACCGTCACCGTGAGGAAGGCCTTAAAGGGCGAAGCGCCCAGGTCGCGCGAGGCCTCCACAACCGTCCAATCCAGCTTCTCCACGGAGTTGTAGATGGAGGTGATCATGAAGGGGAGCAGGGCGTACACCATGCCCAGCATCATCGCGCCGTTGTTGTAGAGGATCTTGAGCGGCTCGTCGATGATCCCCACGGCCTGCAGGGCGGTGTTGACCACGCCGTTTGCCTTGAGCAGGATGATCCAGCCGTTGAGCCGCAGAAGCGAGTTGATCCAAAACGGGGTCATGAGCAGCAGCACGATGAAGCTGCGGACCCTGGGCGGGAATTTGGCCGTGAAGTAGGCGAAGGGATAGCCGATGAGCAGCGTCAGCACGGTGGTGGCGATGGCCACCAGGAAGGAGTCGAGAAAGACCTTGCCGTAGACCGCGCTGAAGAGGTTCTTGTAGTTCTCCAGCGTAAAGACGTTGGTGATGCCCCAGACCTCGCCCCGCTCCAGGAAGGTGATGCCCACCACGTAGAGCAGGGGCAGCACGATGAACAGGAAGGTCCAGACCGCGAGAATCCAGACCGTGGGCGCGATGCGGCGCTTCGGGGTTTCCGCCTTGGCCCTCACTCGCCCTTCCCCCTTTCCACAACCGCGGCGACCGCCGGGTCCCAGAAGACGAAGACGCGGCACCCCGCCGGGTACTTGGAGACGGGGTTTGCGCCCGTGATGAGCAGCTCCTGCCCGGTGGGAAGCTCTATGGTCGTGCGCAGCACGCCGCCGATGTAGCTGTGCATCTTGATGACGCCCGCGAGCGTAAAGCCGTACTCCGCCTTGTCCGCGTAGTCGATGCGCTCCGCGCGCACGGACAGGGCGATGCGCTCGCCCGCCTGGAACGCGCCGGGGACGACCATGGCGTTGCCCGGACAGACCTCCACCAGGGCGCTGCCCTGGCCTGCGGAGGCGACGACGCCCTCGATGATGTTGCTCTGGCCGATGAACTGGGCGGCAAAGCGCGTGGTCGGGTGCTCGTAGATCTCTTCCGGGGCGCCGATCTGCTCGAAATGCCCGCCGTTCATCACGGCGATCAGGTCGGACATGTTCAGCGCCTCTTCCTGGTCGTGCGTGATGTAGATGAAGGTGATGCCCAGCTTCTTTTGCAGGGCCTTGAGCTCGCCCTGCATCTGGCGGCGGAGCTGCAGGTCCAGCGCGCCCAGCGGCTCGTCCAGCAGCAGGAGCTGCGGGTCGCAGGCCAGGGCGCGCGCGATGGCCACGCGCTGGCGCTGGCCGCCCGAGAGCTGGGAGGGCATGCGCTTGCCAAAGCCCTCGAGCTGCACGACGGAGAGGAGCTCCTCCACCCGGCGGGCGGCGTCCTCCTTCTTGACGCGGCGCAGCTTCATGGGGTAGGCGATGTTCTTGAGCACGTTCATGTGCGGGAAGAGCGCGTAGTTCTGAAAGACCGTGTTGACGGCGCGCTTTTCCGGCGGGAGCTTGGTCACCTCCGCGCCGTTGAGCAGGACGCGGCCCTCGTCCGGCGTCTCCAGCCCCGCGATGATGCGAAGCGTCGTGGTCTTGCCGCAGCCGGAGGGGCCAAGAAGCGTGAGGAACTGCCCCGGCAGAACGCTGAGCGAAATGCCGTCCAGGACCTTGGTCCCGTCAAAGGACTTGTGAATGTTTTCCAGTGTCAGGATGGGCTGAGCCATTTGCATGTATCCCCTCCCTATATCGAATAAAGAAGTCAGCTCTAGTATGAAAGAAATTTTGGAAAAATCAAGTTAAAGTTTTGCATAGAGGGACCAGCCAGGTTAAAGCGGTTTGTAGGCCCGTTTCACGCACTTGGGAAGGAACGCCTGGAGCGCCTCCACGCCGTCGCGCAGGTCGAGATCGCGGTAGTTTCCGCAGCTCTCCGCCGAGGCGCCGGGCACGCTTTCCATGGAAAGCGAGAGGGCGATGGTCTCCTGCAGCAGGCGGCAGACCGCGTCCTCGCTCAGCCCGATCGTCACAAGGTAGAACCCCGTCCGGCAGCCCATGGGGCCGAAGTAGACGATGTTGTCCGCGCAGGCCGAGGAGCGCAGGCAGGTGGCCAGCATGTGCTCGACGGTGTGCGCCTCGGTCGTGGTGAGATACCGGCCCGCGTTGGGCCGGAAAAAGCGCAGGTCCGCCGTCAGAACCGGCACGCCCGCGCGCACGTCCTCCCGAAAGTATACGCCCGGCTCCATGCCGCGATGATCGACGGAAAAGCTGGCGATGGTTTTCATTCCCGCATTCGACCTCCCTCAAATCCGACCAAAATCCTAGGAGAAAATTTCATGAATATTATAGCAGAAACGGCCTGCAATGCAAGAAGTTTTTTTGACATCTTCGGCGGGATTTGCTAAAATCGGGAGGAAACAGGCAAAAATGGAGGAATGCGCATGAAAATCGGGATCATTGGAGCCATGGACGTGGAGGTGGAGGCGCTCCGCAGCCGCATGGAGGGCGCAAAGCTGGAAACCGTCTCCGGGATGCAGTTCGCGCAGGGGCGCCTGGCGGGATGCGACGCGGTCGTCGCGGTGGCGGGCGTGGGCAAGGTCAGCGCCGCCATGTGCGCGCAGACCCTGATCCTGCGCTACCAGCCGGACGTCGTCATCAACACGGGCGTCGCCGGCGGGATCGGCCCGGACCTGAAGGTCCTGGACGTGGTGCTTGCGACCGCCGTGGTGCAGCACGACATGGATACCTCGCCCCTGGGCGACCCGGTGGGCTATATCTCCGGCCTTGGCTGCGTGGAGATGCCCTGCGACGCGGCGCTGTGCGCGGCGCTGGCGGACGCGGCGGCGCGCACGGGCATCGAGGTTCGGCGCGGCCTTGTGGCCTCCGGGGACCAGTTCATCGCCTCGGCGGAGCAGATCGCCCGCATCCGCGCGCACTTTGACGCCCAGGCCGCGGAGATGGAGGGCGGCGCCATCGGCCAGGTCTGCACGGCGAACGGCGTCCCCTTCGCCGTGCTGCGCGCCATCTCCGACGGCGGCAACGAGGAGGCGAAGATGAGCTATCCGCAGTTTGTGCAGCGGGCCTCGGAGCGCTCCGTGCGCATCCTGATGGAGTACCTGCAGGCGTGATGCGCACGCAAAAAAGCGGGCCGAAGGCCCGCTTTTTTGCGTCAAAGGAAGCTCTCCACCACGTAGAGCGTGCGCGTCGTTTCGTCGAGGAAGAGCAGCAGCTCGGAGTTGTCCTCCTGGCTGTCGTACGCGGCGACGCAGTCCGCGTACGGGATGCGCCACTGCGCGGGCAGGTCCTCCAATTCGCCGAGGAAGTCCTCCGCGGCCGCGGTCACGCCGCTGGCGTAGATCGTGGGCCCGCCGGCCTCGCCCCAGGCGGCGTCCGGCAGAGCCGCGCCCTCCTCGTATTGGAAGACGTGGTAGCGGACGCCGTCCCCGTGGAAGCTCGCGCCCGTGTCCGCGGAATAGACCTCCCGGTAGCCGTCCGGCAGGCGCAGCCCCCAGTTTTTCTCGATCGTAGAGGCGTACGAGGTGCAGCCGGGGAGCCAAAGCAAAACAGCGAGCAGCGCAAAGACCGCCGCGATTCGTTTCATCGCAATCCCTCCTGATCGATTAGGCGTTTGCATACGGCGCGGTGAGGGCGAGGAAGCGGTCGAACTGCTCCTGCGTCATGCGGAAGTAGACTGTGTTCGACGAGACGCCCTCGCCGGTGGCGTAGTCCTGCAGCACGAAGTAGGTCAGGCCCACGATGGGTTCGTCCAGGGAGTCGATCTGCGTGGAGCACGCCCCGAGCAGGTCGAGCAGGCCCAGGAGGTCCTCCCGCGCCGCGGGCCCGGAATCGGCCGCGCCGTCGTAGTCCGCGGGCACGGCGTCGGACAGGCCCATCTGCATGTCCAGCGCGCGGCCGGCCGCCCCGGGCTCGTAGATGCGGAACTCCGCCTCAGCCCAGAGCTGCGCGCCCGGCTCCGCGCTGCGCAGCCAGGCGGCGGACTCCCGCAGCGCATCCAGCGCAACGGCGTCGTGCGGCTGCGCCTCCTCGCCCGGGGACGCTGCTGCGGCGCTCTCCGCGTTGACGCGCTGCACGGCCTGCAGGAACGTCTGCGGCGTCTTTTCCGTGATCGCGTAGGAGGCGTAGAAGCTCTGCCCGTCCGCCACGCCGGAGAGGCTGAAGGCCAGGCGGCTGCTGTCCTGCAGGTCCGGGTCCGACGCGGGCACCAGGTCCGAGAGGTACGTCGGCAGCGAGAGCTGCAGCGAGAGCTGATCCGCGTAGGACAGCGCGGCGTATTCCTCCCGGTAGAGCGCGAAGAAGTCCCGGTCGTCCTGCTGGCTCCAGCCCGGACCGTCGACGGCGAGGATCTCGTCCTCGGCCGGCAGGCGCGCCAGGACCTCGCGATAGGCGTCCTGCTGCGAGAGCAGGGCCGCAAGGCGCGCAAGATCGCCGTCGCGGAAGTTGACGCGCCGGGTGATCTCCTCGCCGGAGCGCAGGTGGAACCGCACGCCCATGGGGAAATAGCTGCTGCCATAGCTGGAATCGGTGCGGCCGTCGTACATCGCGACGGTCGAATCCAGCGCGCCCGTCAGCACGGAGAGGAGCTCCTCGTCCTCTGCGTCCACATCGGAGATCTGCAGCTCGGCATAGCTCTCCATGCCGCCGAAGGGCTCCATGCCCAGGTTCGCATACGCGACCTCCTCGGCGGCGGGGACGGCGCGCAGCATCCGCTCGCCCACCGCGCGGCCGAGCAGCGGCAGGCCGAACCCCACGACCACCACGACCGGCAGCACGCACAGGGCCGGCAGGAGGTTGCGCGCCTTCCGGGTCGTCACGAGCTCATAGATGAAGTAGACCGCGAGCGCGAACAGGAGCAGCACCCAAAAGAGCGCGGCGTCCGAGAAGAGCAGGCGCCAGTCCTCCGAGGCGAGCATCGCCCCGAGCACCAGGAACACGGGCAGCGAGATCGCGCAGCGGTAGACGTGCTGCAGGACGCGGTTGGGCGCGCTCTTGCCCGCGGTCTCCGACGCGCGGAAGTGGTGGAAGAAGCCGGCGAGGACCGTGTAGCCCAGCCCCAGCACGCCGGTGTAGAGAATGCCCGCGCCATAGCGCATGGATTCCTCCAGGGACAGGTCGCCGATGGCGCCGAAGGAGAGGAGGGTCGCCACGGCCGAGGCCGGAAGGTTCAGGCTGTAGTTGAACACCGGACCCAGGTCCCAGGTGTAGAAGATGGGCGCGACGGATTCGAGCATGGCGCCGGCCAGCACGCTGATGAAGCGCGGAAGGAACAGCACAATGCCCGTGACGATGAACGCGGAAAACCGCGTGCCCGTGGCCGTGATGCCGACGAGCGCGCAGCCCATGACCAGCACCGCGCAGGCGGTGAAGTACAGGAACTGGTCCGGAACGTAGGACAGGTTGACGGGCCGGCCGCAGAGCGCGTAGACCAGGCAGGCGCCCAGGAGCGAGAGGACAATCGTCCCAACCAGGTACGTCAGCACCGCGAGCACCCGGGAGACGTAGAGGCACTCCCGCGTCAGCGGCAGCGAGTGATAAAAGTCGGAAGCGTTTCGCCGCGTCAGGAACCCGAAGGCCGAGTAGACCAGCGTCACCGGCGCAACGTAGACAAAGAGGAAGAGCGGCGGGGAGAAGTCGCTGATCCCCGGCTGCGTCAGCCGGCCGGAGAGCGAATCGAGCAGGGCCGGGACGATCGTGAACACCACGCACAGCACCAGGTAGATGCTCCCCATGAGCCGGAGCTGGCGCAGCGTTTCCACATAGAGCCCGGGGTGAAAGAGCATGGAGCGGTTGCGTTTCATGCGCACACCTCCTATCGGATTTCGTCGTCAAAGGCATAGCCCAGGGATTCCATTTCGTAGAGGAAGACCTCCTCCAGCGAGAGGGGGAGCACCTCCAGCAGCACGGGCGACTTCGTGCGCAGCGACTGCGTCACCGCCTCGCGGTCCCCGCGCACGATCAGGTTGGAGACGGAGCCGTGCTTTGTGAAGTTCAGCACGTCAAAGCCCGAAAAGACCGTGTGGTCGTAGGCATGGTCAAAGGCGATCTGCACCTTGAAGAGCGTGGTCTTGAGCTTCTGCACGTCGCTCTCCAGCACGAGGCCGCCCTTGTGCAGCAGCGCGAGCTGGTCGCAGGTATCCTCCAGCTCCCGCAGGCTGTGCGAGGTCAGCACCGCCGTGCACCCGCGCTCGGCCACGTCCGCGTAGAGCAGCTTCTTGACCAGGTTGCGCAGGATCGGGTCGAGCCCGTCGAACGTCTCGTCCAGAAACAGGAAGTCCGCCCGGCAGGAGAGGGCCAGGACCATGGCCGCCTGGCGGCGCATGCCCTTGGAGAAGGTGTTGAGGTTCGCATTCTCCTCCAGATGGAAGACCTGCAAGAGCTCCGCATAGCGCGCGGGGTCAAAGCGCGGATAGACCGCCGCGTACGCCTTCTTCATGCGGGCCAGGCTCGACTGCGGCAGGAAGTAGAGCTCGTCTGGGACAAAGGCGAGGCGGGACTTCAGCTCCGGGTTTTCATAGATGTTCTTCCCGTCCAGGGTCACGTTTCCCTTGTCCGGCCGGTAGATGCCGCAGATCAGGCGCAGCAGCGTGGACTTGCCCGCGCCGTTGGCGCCCACCAGGCCGTAGACGCACCCCTCGGGGATCGTGCAGTCCAGACCGGAGATCGCCGGAAAATCGCCAAATCGCTTGGTAAGGCCGTTGACCTGTATCATGTTGCCCCTCCTTGTTTCGCTTCGTTGTAGGCGCGCGTTATGGCGGAGACGATGTCGGAGAGCGGAATCCCCGCCTGCGCGAGCTGGCCGGTCTTTTCCGCGACGTCCCGGAGCAGCGCCTGCCGGCTGGCGCGCAGCGCTTCCGGCGCGCCCGGGGAGATGAAGCGGCCGTTGCCCGGGACGCTGTAGCAGAGCCCCCGGCGCTCCAGCTCGGCATAGGCCTTTTGCAGCGTGTTGGGGTTCACGGACAGCTCCACCGAGAGGCTGCGCACGGAGGGCAGCAGGCTCTCGGGCGCAAGGTCCCCCAGGGCGATGTGCATCTCCACCTGCTCGATGATCTGCTCGTAGATGGGTACGCGCGAGTACTTGTCGATGGTGAACATGGCCTCCCTCCTTTTGTGTGTACTATGCCATATAGTACAGTTAGAGCATAGCGGGAAACGCCGCATTTGTCAAGAAGAAACGCCGCGCGCCGGGAAAAAAGGCGGGAGAACGTTGCGGCGGAGCGCTTTGCGATGTAGAATAGAACCCAGCAAGATGCGAAACGGGGGACGAAGGATTGGACAACAAGGCGATTCTCTGCGTCATCGCGGTTTTTTTCGCCGTTGGCGGAATAGACGATCTGATCGGGAACCGGCTCGGGCTCGGGAGCGTCTTCCTGGAGACGCTGCAGAAGATGGGCATGATCCTGCTGGGGGTGATGGGCATCTATTCGCTGGCCCCGGTCGCGGCCGAGTACGTCGGCGCGGCGGTGACGCCGCTTGCGGACGCGCTACACATGGACCCCTCGGTCTTTCCCGCAATGCTCTTTCCGGTTGACATGGGGGGATTCCAGCTCGCGGTCGAGACGGCGAAGGACCCCCGGATGGGCCTGGTCTCGGGCGCGCTCATCGCGTCCCTGTGCGGCGCGACGGTGGGGTACACCGTCACCGTCGCCTCGACCGTGATGGACAAGCGCTTCTTTCCGCAGCTGGCGCGGGGAATCCTCTCGGGCATGGCGGGCATCCCGGTGGGGTGCGTCGTCGGCGCGGTGCTGGCGGGGGTGCCGCTCCCCGCGGCGCTGTACAACTGCCTGCCCCTCTGGGTGCTGGCGGGGCTGCTGATGTGGGGGCTCCTGTGCGCGCCGGAGAAGATGACCAAGGGCTTTACGGTCTTTGGCCGCATCCTGTCGGCCATTGCGGTGGTGGGCCTGATCCTGCAGGCGGTGCAGATGCTCACCGGATGGACGATCCTGCCCGGCATGGCCTCCGCGCAGGAGGGGCTGCGCCTTGTGGGCACGATCATCTTCATCATGACCGGGGCCATGTGCCTGCTGACGGTGCTCAGCCGGGTCCTGCGCCGCCCGCTCCGGTTCGTCGCGCGGAAGATGGGCATCGGCGGGGAGGCGGTCACGGGCATCCTGAGCGCCGCGGTCTCGGTCACCCTCACCTTTACGCAGGTCGAGAAGATGGACGAGCGGGGGATGATCGTGGTCTGCGCCTTCTGCGCGACGGGCGCGCACGTCATCGGCGGGCAGCTCGGGGTCGTCGCGGACCTTGCGCCGGAGATGGTTTGGCCCTTCCTTGCGGCCAAGGCCGTCGCCGGCGCGGTCGGGATCGCGCTGGCGCTGGTCCTGACCCGGAACAGGCAAAACGCCGCGCAGGCGTAAGGGGCGGCGCCCACACTGTGGGCTTTGGCGCCCGCACTGTGGGTTTTGGGCGCCCACACTGTGGGCTTTGGCGCCCGCACTGCGGGTTTTGGCGCCGGATTTGCGCGGTTTGGACAGAACCTTGTTGTAATCTCAAAGGACGTGTGCTACAATCAGTCCAAACTCAAGAAGGAGGCAGGCGCAGATGAAGAAGTGGAGGACGGGCGTGCTGGCCGCCGCCGCTGCCGTGCTGGTCCCGCAGACGGTGAGCGCGCAGGAGGGGATTCTCCCCGTGCGGCAGGTTCTGATGGGCGCGGAACGCGTGCAGGCCTACTGGGTGCTGGGCGCGTGCTCGGCGCTGTTCGTGGTGCTGATTTTCGTCTGGAGCGTCCGGCTCAAGCGCGCGTCCCAGCAGGCGACCCCCATGCCGCGCCTGCCGCACCGCGTGCGGAAATAGGAGGAACAAACGGGCAGCCATCGCCAAGCGATGGCTGCCCGTTTGCTTTGCCGGGGGCCGGTCAGGGCGCGTCCGCCGGCGCGACCAGGTCGGCAATTTGCAGGCAGAGGTCCAGGTATTGCCGGCTGCGCGCGTCGTCCATGCCCTCGGCGCGGGCGGCGATGCGGCGCGTCAGCGCCTCGGCCGGCGCCAGGCGCAACGAGGCGTCCCGCGGCAGGGAGCGCGCGCGCTGGAACGGGTCCGCGCAGGGGAGCCCCTCGCTGCGCAGCTCCTCCAATACGCTCCGCACGCGGTCCGGATGGGACTTGAGCAGCGCGCGGTACTTGTTTTGCAGGCGGAGGGCCGCGCTGCGGTCCCCGCCGCCCATGGCGGTCACGCAGGCGCGCACGGAGACGCCCTTGCCCTGCGCCATGAGCACCTCGCGCAGGAGCAGGTCGATCTCCTCCGGGGAAAAGGGCTGAAAGGGCAGCGCGCGGCCGGTGGGGACGTCCTCCGGGGCCTGGCCCGCCTTGACCGCGGCGTAATAATAGTTGCGGATGCTATTGGCCTTGCGCCCCGTGCGCGCAGCCAGGCGGTCAAAGGCCGCGCGCAAGGGCTGGCCCTGGGCGCAGCAGGCGCGGACCTCCTGCCAGAGCAGGGCGGTTTCCTCCTCGCTCCAACCGTTGTGTGTGGGCAGTTGCAGGACCTGACTCATGAAATGGCCTCCTTGCGAAATGGTTTTTTGCACATCCTGTATTCCATAAAGAGTATGCGCACAAACCGCGCACCTTATGCCATTTCTGCAAAAAACTTCTTCCCATTCCGGCCGCGGATGGGGTATACTGAACGCAAAAAAGAGCGGAGGGAAATCCCACATGCAGATGCCCTGGATCTTGCAGAGCGCCGTGGAGCGCGAACTGGAGGGCTGCCCGGCGCAGGCCGTGCGCGCCGCGGCGCTCGACCTCTCCCGCAGGTATCGGGAGAGCGGGCGGGCGCCGGACGGCGCGCGCCTTGCGCGCAGCGCGGAGGAGGTGCGCGCCTATGCGGCCTTCCGCATGCCGGCGACCTATGCGGCGGTATCGCGCGCGCTGGAGATCGCGCGGGAGGCCGGCCTGTCCGATGCGCAGACGCTCACCGACGTCGGCAGCGGCAGCGGCAGCGCCTTCTGGGCCGTGCGCCAGGCCTTCCCGGCGCTTGCGCAGGCGCGCCTGCTGGAGCGGGAGGCCGGGATGATCGCCCTGGCCAAGCGCCTTGCCGCGGAGCAGGAGGGCTGCCGCGTGGAGTGGATCGCGGGGGACATGCGCCAGACGCCCATCCCGCCGGCGGACCTTGTCACGGCGTCCTACTGCCTGGGCGAACTTCGGCCGGAGGACGCGGAATCGGTCGCGCTGCGGCTTTGGGGAGCCGCGGGCCGCGCGCTGCTCCTGGTGGAACCGGGCACGCCGGAGGGCCACGCGCGCATCCGGCGCTACGCAGGTCTGCTCGCGCAGCGAGGCGCGCAGATCCTCGCGCCCTGCCCCCGGGGAACGGAGGCCTGCCCCTTGGGGGACGCGGACTTCTGCGCCTTCACGGTGCGCGTGGAGCGCACGCGCCTGCACCGCTTCCTCAAGGACGGCGAGCTGCCCTACGAGGACGAGAGCTTCTCCTTCCTGCTGGCCGCGCGGGAGGCGGGCGCGCCGCCGGCGGCGCGCGTGCTGCGGCGGCCCCGCGTCCACTCCGGGTTCGTGGAGCTCTCCCTCTGCCGGGCGGGCGGCGCGGCCTGGGAGAAGGTGACCCGCAAGAGCCCCGACTTCAAGCGCGCGCGCAAGGCCGAGCCCGGCGACGGCTGGGGCGAGGGGACCTAGAGCCCGAGCGACTCCTGGGCAAAGCGCACAAAGTCCTGCTGGACGAGGCGGAGCGCGCCGCCGCGCAGGTCGAGCACGCTCGTGCAGAGCCTGCGCAGCAGATAGAGGTCGTGCGAGGCGATCAGGAGCGTGCCGTTGTAGCTGGCCAGCGTCTCCTCCAGCTGCTCGCGCGCGGGCAGGTCCAGGTGGTTCGTTGGCTCGTCCAGCAGCAGGAAGTCCTCCTGGCGCAGGATGGCCATGGCGAGCTTGCACTTCATTTGCTCGCCAAAGGAGAGGGCGCGCGCGGGCTGCGCGAGCTGGCGGGACGTGAGCCCCAGGTTGTTGAGCAGCCTGCGCTCCGCGCCGCCGACCGTCCCCAGCTCCGCCTGGAGCAGGGCGAGCGCGGTCTGCTCCGTATCGGTGAAGGCGAAGTCCTGCCGGATCAGGCAGGGCCGCGCGCTGGGCGAGACCCAGAGCTCGCCCTCGAAGGGCTCCTCGCCGGCGATCATGCGCAGCAGCGTGGTCTTTCCCGCGCCGTTTTCGCCAAAGAGCGCCACGCGGTCCCCGCCGCGCAGGGCAAAGGACGCGCCGGTGAACAGCGCGTGCGCGCCAAAGCGCTTGCCAAGGTCCTTCGCCTCGAGGATGCGGCGGCTGTGCGCGCTCTGGCCCTCGATTTCGAAGCGCACGCGGCGCTCGGCCTTGGGGCGCTCGGGCGCGGCCTCGCGCATCCGCTCCAGGCGGCGGATGTCGTTTTTGACCTTTTTGTCCATCTTTTTGGCGCTGGCGCGCCGCTTTTCCTTTTCGCCCATCTTCAGGCCGCTGGAGGGCGCTTCCGTGGACTTGCGGTGCGCGGTCTGGGCGCGCTGGCGCAGGGCGGCGATGTCCTCCTCGAGCGCGCGCTGGCGTCGCTGCCCGACCTCGTACTGGTGGAGCTGTTCCGCGTAGCGCTGCGCCTTCTGCGCGCGGTAGTCGGAGTAGCCGCCCGCGTATTCCGTGAGGCGGCCGTCCGCAAGCTCCAGGATGCGGTCCGCGACGGCGTCCAGGAAGTAGCGGTCGTGGGAGACGACGAGCGTCGCGGCGCGCAGCGCTTGCAGGCGCTGCAGGAGGTAGGCGATGTTGCGCGCGTCCAGGTGATTGGTCGGCTCGTCCAGGAGGAGCAGGCCCGGCTGCTGGGCGAGGACCGCGTCCAGCGCCGCGCGGGTGCGCTCGCCGCCGGAGAGCGCGTCCGCGGCCCGCTGCTCCTGGCGCAGGAAGCCCAGCGCGCAGGTCGTGCGCACAAGGCCGGAGTCCGGGAGGAGCTCGCCGGCGATCAGGCGCAAGAGCGTGGTCTTGCCCGCGCCGTTCGGGCCCACAAGGCCCACGCATTCGCCGGTTTCCAGGGAAAAGGAGAGATTGTCCAGCAGGGTTCTGTCGCCCAGCGACAGGGTGAGGCTGCGAACGAGAAGCAGCGGCATGTGCATTCCCCCAAAATACAAAACGTCCCCGCGCAGGCGGGGACGGAGAATTCAGCCGCAAAGGGCGCAGAGGCGCGCAAAAAAACAGGCGGGCAAAATCCTTCCGCACACCCCATTCTGCGCGCAGGCAAAGCAGGCCCCTTTTCGCGAAAAAAGGGAACGCTTCACCCAGGTTCAGAAATGAGCGCGTCGGTTAGATCTTCCTCATGCCTGTCCTATGCCCTCCTCACTTGGGAATCTTCCGCCTCAGGATACAATGCGCGGCGCGCGCTGTCAAGAGGCAATTTCGCAGCCCGCATCCTCCAGCGCGCGCCAGCCGTCCTCGCGCGCCAGGGCGTCCGTGGGCGCCCGATCGCTCTCGCACACGAGGGAGAGTTCCTCGTCCGTCCGGGAGAGGAAGGCCAGGCGGCCGGATTCGTCCACGCCGGAAGCAGAAGCAATGCGGCAGACGGAATACGCCTCCGGAAAGACGCGCAGGCGAAGCGCGGCAGGGGAAGAAGCCATGGAATCCCTCCTGTTTTCAAGCGTTTTGCGCAAACGAAAAGGCGGCGCAGCGCGCCGCCTGTCGGTCGGTGAAAAATCAGATTTCCTCGTCGGGATCGTCGCCGACTTCTTCGCCGTCGAAGCGGCGCTGCACGATGGCGATGAGCTTTTCCATCAGGCTGTCGTCCTCGATGGGCACAAACTCTTCCATGTCGTCGTCCATCTGGACGATCTTCATGATGTAGACTTCCTGATCTGCGCAGCCCTCGCAAGCCTCGTCGTCGCAGGTCTCCTCGTCGTGGGCGCACTCCTCGCAGCCGCACTCCGCGTCCTCCGCATCGGACAACACGGCGTATTCCTGGCCGTTGTAGAAGAAGTAGTCCATGACCTCCAGTTCAAAGTCGTTGCCTTCGTCGTCGGTGAAGACGACAATATCGCGCTCGTCCTGCATGGGTTTGCACCTCGCTTCCGTATTTCCACGCCTATTGTACCCCAAATGCAGAAAAGGTGCAAGCGGAATCTTGGAAACAGAGCGAGAAGCTTTTATTTTTTTTGCGCAAAGTCCAGGGCCTGGCGCACCCAGGAAAAGAGCTCTGCGTCCAGGTCCTCCCGGCGGGAGAGGACGATGTGATGCGTCCACCTTCCGGGATAGGCCTCGGTCCTTGCCGCGACGCGGGGGGAGAGGAGCGGCGCGGGCAGCCCCAGGGTCAGCACGAAGGAAGCGGGCGGCAGCTTGGCCTTGGGCAGGACGCGCAGAAAGGACGCGCAGGCAAAGACGCGCCCGCACAAGAGCGAGATCTGCGTCTTGCAGACCTTCTCCTGGACCGCAGGGCAAATCCTGCGCACGCCGCAGAGAAACTCCGCGTAGAGCGGCAGCGCCTCCAGGTGGGAGTCGAAAAAGAGCGCGGTTCGGGGGTCGAGTTCCGGCATGTGCATCCCTCCTCCAAGAAGAGTATAGAGCGCGGGGCGGACTTTGGGAAGGGTCCTTCGCTTTCTTTTTGCGCGAAAATCGTGTATAATGGACGAAAATGCATTTGGGGGAGAGGAAGCCATGGTAACGGGAAAGTTCATACGCGGAAACGACGACCTGCGCGAGGTAGAGGACGTGCGCATGCGCGTCTTTGTGGAGGAGCAGGGCTTCCGCGCGGCGGAGGAAATGGACGCCTACGACGCGCGCGCGATCCACTGCCTGCTCTACGACGGCGAGGGGAAGCCCGCGGCGACCGGACGCCTCTACATCGACGACGACGGCTATTGGCGCATCGGCCGCGTGGCGGTCGTGCGGGAGCGCAGGGGCCAGCAGATGGGCGACCTTGTGATGCGCATGCTGCTGGACAAGGCCCTGGGCGCGGGGGCAAAGCGCTTCCGCCTGCTGGCGCAGCGGCAGGCGGAGGGGTTCTACAGCCACTACGGCTTCACCCCCTACGGCGAGGAGGTCCTGGACCAGGGCGTGCCCCACATCGAGATGGAGGCCACGGACGTCTCCATCCTGCGGGCGGTCTTTTCCGGGTGCCGCGGCGAGGAGATGCTCCGCCGCGAACAGGAAGGCAAGAAAGAGGAGTAAACCGGCATGGGTGTCATCGGCATTGCGGGGCGCGAAGGCTCCGGCAAGACGCGCGCGTGCGTGGAGGAGATCCGCGCCCTGCTGCGCCGGGGCGAGCGCGCGCTCTATCTGGTCCCCGAGCAGGACACGGTGGAGGCGGAGCTCTTCCTTTCGCGGGAGCTGAACCTGAACGTGCTCTGGAACCTGGAGGTACTCTCGCCCACGCGCCTTGCGCAGCGCATCCGCGGCGAGGCGGGCGGCAGCGCGCGCGTCCTGCTCACGGACGCGGGCCGCGCCATGGCCCTCAAGGGCGCGCTGCTCTCGCTGCGCGGGAGCCTGCGCTACTTTTCCCAGGGCAGCCAGGGCGCGGCCGACCAGATCGGCGATCTGCTGGCCGAGCTCAAGAGCGGGGAGAACGACCCCACCCTCCTGCGCGTGGCCGCGGACCGCATGCCCGCGGGCAGCGCGCTGGCGCAGAAGGTCTACGACCTGGTCGCCCTGTACGAGGCGTATGAGGACCGGCTCGCCGGGCGGTACCTGGACGGCGAGGACGCCCTGCGCCGCAGCGCGGAGCTCGCCGGCGCGTGCGGGAGCCTTGCGGACCTGACGGTCTTTGCAGACGGGTTCGACGTGCTGCCCCGGACCACGCTGCGGCTGCTGGCCGCGCTGGGCGCAAAGTGCCGCGCGGTGTACGTGACAAGCGCCCTCAGCGCGCCCGAGGCGCCGGACAGCGCGCTCTTTGCGCCCGCAAGGGACGCGATGCACACGCTCGCCCGCATGTGCGAGGAGGCGGGCGTGCGCTTTTCCCTGCGGACGCTGCCGGACCGCGCGCTGCCGAACCCGGAGATCGAGCACCTGGCAAAGAACCTGTACGCGGACCGGCCCCGCCGCTTTGCGGGCGCGCCCCGGCGCGTGCAGGCCGTGCAGGCCCGCGATCCCTACATGGAGGCCGAGCGCGCCGCGGGCTATCTGTTTGAAAAGTGCCGCCTGGAGGGCTGGCGCTACCGGGACATGGCCATCGTCTGCGCGGACATGGGCGTATACGGCCAGCGGGTCCGCCAGGCGCTCGAGCGGCGGGGGATGCGCGCCTATATCGACCAGCAGCCCGCGGCCGCGGACCATCCGGCGGCGCAGTACCTGCTGGCGGCGCTGGCGGGCGCGGCGCGCTACTACCGGCAGGAGGACATGCTGCGCGCGCTCAAGAGCGGGTACGCGGGCGTGACCGCGCGCGAGGCGGACCGCCTGGAGCTCTACGCCATGGAGCGCGGCCTGGAGGGGCGCCTGTGGGAAGTGCCCATCGAGGAAAACGACGCCCAGGCGCGCGAGGAGGACGGCGCGCCCCTGCGCTCCCTGGAGGAGATCCGCGCGCGCTTTGTCGGGCCGATCCGCGCCTTCCGGGAGGGGGGCTTGACGCGGAGCGTGCGCGGCTTCTGCGAGGGCGTGGTGCGGCTGATGGAGGAGGACGACATCGCCGGCCAGCTCGCCAAGGACCACGCCCGCTGCGCGCAGGAGGGGGACGTGACGCGCATGCAGGTCGTGCGGCAGGCGCAGTCCGCCATCAACCGCGTGCTCGACCAGGCGGTGGAGCTCTGCGGGGAGGAGCAGATGCGCCTGGAGGACTTTGCGCGCCTGCTGCGCGCGGGGCTTGCGGCGATCTCCATCGGGTCCATCCCCATGTCCCCGGACGCGGTCTACGTCGGCGAGATCGCGCGCTTTTCCCGGCGGGAGGTGAAGATCCTCTACGTCCTGGGGACGAACGCGGACAGCATCCCCGCCCGGCGGCAGGACGGCGGAACCCTGCAGGAGGACGAGCGCGCGGAGCTGCTGCGCGCCGCGCGGGAGGCGGGCGTGCAGATCCGCCTCAGCCGCCTGAGCGACCGCGCGGCCATCGAGCGCATGGCGCTCTACCGCGCCTTCCTCGCGCCGAAGGAGGAGCTCGTCCTCTCCTATGCGGCGGTGGATGCGCGCGGCGCGGCCCTGCGCAAGAGCCCGCTGCTGCTGCGGCTGGAGGGGCGCGTCTTTCCGCAGATGCGGGAGGCGTGCGGCCTGCTGGGCGACCGCTACGTCTACGCCGGGGCGCGCCAGTCCATGCGGGAGGCGCTCCTGGCAGGGCTGCGCGCGTACCTGGGCGGCGCGCGCCTGACGCCGGAGCTGCTGGGCCTGGCCGGCGCCCTGCGCGAGAGCGCGCCCGCGGAGTACGAGCAGACGCTGCGCAGCGCGATCGAGGGCCGGCGGGAGCCGGCGCTGGACGCCGAAACCGCGCACGACCTCTACCTGCGCGCGCAGAAGAATGCGCGCTACGGCGTGGAGGGGATGATCGCGAGCATCTCGCAGCTGGAATCCTTTGCGCTCTGCCCGTTTGCACACTTTGTGGGCTACGGCCTGCGCCCGCGCGAGCTGAAGGAGCCGCGCATGGACGCCCGCGAGCGCGGGACCCTCGAGCACCGCGCGATCGAGGACTTTGCCGGGCGGCTCTACGCCCGCCAGGACGAGGTCGGGGACGAGGAGGCCGAGCGCCTCATGCGCGAGGTGCTCGAGCCCCTCTTCGAGGAGGAGAGCGCGCACCGGCGCGAGGGCGGCCTGAGCCGGGCCAACCACCAGGAGATCCGCCGGGCCATGGGCCGCATGAGCCGCCTGATGGCGCTGCAAAAGCGGCTGAGCCGCTTCCGCGTCAGCGCGGAGGAGCTGGCCTTCACCCCGGCGGACACCGCGCCCCTGTCGCTGCCCAGCGGGGAGCGCGTCTACCTGGAGGGCAAGATCGACCGCGTGGACGTGCTGAACCTGCACAGCGACCTCTATGCCCGGGTCATCGACTACAAGACGGGAAACACCGCCCTGGGGCTGGACGACGTCTACTTCGGCCTGCGGCTGCAGCTCTTCCTGTACCTGGACGCGGTGCTCGCCCTGCGCGGCGCCAAGCCCGCGGGCGTGTTCTACCAGAAGCTCTCCGAGGCGCCGATGCGCCTGGCCGGCGGGCGCATCGACGAAAAGCTCGCCGCGCGCCAGCGGAAGAAGCTGCGCCTGACCGGCTTCATCCTCGAGGACCCGGACGTCATCGAGCAGATGTGCGCAGACCCGGAGATCATGGACCAGGTGCTGCCCGTGGAGCCCAGGACCAAGGGCGGCCGCGCCCTGCCCGGGGAGTTCACCGAGCGCAGCCGCAGCCGGATGCTCTCGGAGGAGGCGTTCGGCCTGCTGCGCCGGCACACGCGCAGGAAGCTGGCGGAGCTGGCCGGCGACGCGCTCGCGGGGAAGGCGGCGGTCTCCCCGGCGCTGACGCAGGACCTGGACGCCTGCAAGTACTGCCGGTTCCGGAGCATCTGCGGCTTTGACGAGAGCCTGCCCGGCTGCGAGCGCCGCAACCTGCAGATGGACAGCGAAGAGGTGTTGCAACGAATGCGCAAGGAGGACGAAAATGCCTGAGTTTACGCCGGAGCAAGCGCGCGTCATCGCGCATGAGAGGGGAAACCTGCTCGTCAGCGCCGCCGCGGGGTCGGGCAAGACCGCGGTGCTCGTCGAGCGCATCCTGCACCTGGTGCGCGGCGGGGCGGACATCGCCTCGTTCCTGGTGGTGACGTTCACGCGCGCGGCCGCGGACGAGCTGCGCGAGCGCCTGCTCCTCCGCCTGGAAAAGGAGGCGGAGGAGAACCCGGACCTGCGCGCCCAGCTCGACCGCGTGCCCCTGGCCTCCATCTCCACGATCCACGCCTTCTGCCGCACGCTGCTCACCCGCTACAGCGAAAAGGCGGGCGTGGAGCCGAACCTGCGCGTCTGCTCGGAGGCGGAGCGCGTCATCTTCCAGATGCGCGCCATGGACGACGTGCTCGACGAGGCCTATTCGGACGAGGCCATGCTCGCCCGGCTGGAGCGCATGGGCGGCGTCCAGCAGGTCCGCCTCAACGTCGAGAGCCTGTACCGCTTCCTGCTCTGCCAGGTGGAGCCCATGGCCTGGCTGCGCGAAAAGGAGGACGCCTACGAGCGCGACGCCCGCGACCCGGCGCGCGCGCCGTGGATGGAGGCGGCGCGCGCAGAGGGCGCGCGCGCCCTCGCCCAGGTGCAGCGGCAGATGGAGGCCGCCCTGCGCTTTGCGGCGGAGTCCCTGAGCGAGGACTGCCGGAAGATGGCCGGCCTCGTCCAGGGGGACCTTTCCGACCTTGCGCAGGTGCAAAAGGGCGAGAAGACGGACATCCAATTTGCCACCTTCCGCTCGCCCAACCGCAGAAAGGCCGACGACAGCGAGGACCTGAACCGCCTGCGCGCCCTGCGCGACGCCTACAAGGCGGCCTTTGCTGAGGCGAAGGCCGCCTGCCCCGCGCTGGACGACTGGGAGGCCGAAAAGCTGCAGGACATGGCCGACGCCGTGCACGCCCTGGCCGAGATCACGCGCCGCTTCCACGCGGCGTACGGCCGGCTCAAGGCGGAGATGGGCGTTGTGGACTACAACGACCTGGAGCAGATGGCCCTGCGCCTGACGGAGGACGAGAGCGTCTGCGAGGACCTGCGCCTGCGCTACAGCCAGATCTTCGTGGACGAGTTTCAGGACTCCAGCGCCGTGCAGGAGGTGCTCCTGCGCCGCATCGCGCGCGGGGACAACACCTTCCACGTCGGGGACGTCAAGCAGTCCATCTACGGCTTCCGCCAGTCGGACCCGGGGCTGTTCCTCGCGGAGCAGGACGCCTACGGCCGGGGCGAGGGCGGGGCGCTCATCGCGCTCAACCGCAACTTCCGCTCCCTGCCCAACGTCCTGCACTGCACAAACCGCGTCTTTTCCCGGTGCATGACGCGCGAGCGCGCGGGCATGGACTACGACGCGGACGCCGCGCTCTACCCCGGCCGCACGGCCGAGGGGGCGGGCGAGCCGACGCTCGTGCAGCTTATCGACAGAAAGGGCCTGGACGAAGAGGGCGAGGGCAGCGTGCGCACGGAGGCGGAGGCCGTCGCGCGCCTGGTGCGCCGGCTGCTGGGCACGCCCGTATCCGACGGAAAGGGCGGCACGCGTCCGGCCCGCTACGGCGACATCGTGGTGCTGCGGCGCGCGGTGTCCTCGGCGCTGCCGCAGTACATGGAGTGCTTTGCGCGCATGGGGATTCCCGCCTACGCCGGCGGGGGCGGCAGCTTCTACGAGACGCTGGAGATCCGCGAGGCGCTGGACTGCCTGTGGGCCGTGCACAATCCCCTGGAGGACGTCCACCTGCTCGGCGCGCTGCACGGGGTCGGCCGGTTCACCGCGCAGGAGCTGGCGCGCATCCGCCTCAAGGGCCGGGGAAAGAAGGGCGAAGGCGAGGGCAAGCGCGTCTGGACCGACCTGATCGCCTACCGGAACGACCCGGACGACGCGGCCCTTGGGGAAAAGGTCGCGCGCTTCCTCGATGAGATCGCGCGGCTCCGGCGCGTGGCGCGGGAGGAGAAGCTCGCCGTGCTCTGCGCCGCCGTGCTGGAGGAGACGGGCCTGCTCGAGCGCTTTGCCGGCATGCCGCGCGGCCAGGCGCGCGTGGGCAACCTGCGCTCCCTGCCCGTGCGCGCCGCGGAATACGACGAGGCCGGGCTGCGCCTGGGCGACTTCCTGCGCCGCATCGAGTCCACCGCGGGCCGCAACCGCGAGGAGGACGTGCCCGCCTTCTCCGAGAACGACGACGTGGTGCGCATCATGACCGTCCACAAGTCCAAGGGCCTGCAGTTCCCCATCGTCATCGGGGCGGGGCTGGGCGCGCGCTTCCGGTTCTCCAACGACCAGGGCGCGGACGGCTACCTCACCAGCCGCGTCTACTGCCACCGGGACTTGGGCCTTGCGCTGGAGTTCTACGACCCCGTCAGCGCGGCGGGGGACGGCACGCTCATGACGCGCACGATCGCGGCCTGCAAGCGGCGGGAGAGCCTCGCCGAGGAGATGCGCATCCTCTACGTGCTCATGACGCGCGCGCAGGACCGCCTGGCGCTCGTGGGCGAGGTCTCCGGCCTGGAAAAGCACCTGCACGCCTGGGCGCAGGGCGCGCAGGACCCCGCCTGCCCGCTGGACTTCCTGATGCCCGCGCTCCTGACGCATCCGGATGCCCGCGCCCTGTGCGAGGCGCACGGCCTGACCCCGGGCCGGGAGGCGGACGCCTCCCGGTGGGAGATCGCCTGGACGCTGCGCGCGCAGGAGGCCGAGGCGCCGGAGGACGGCGAGATGGACCTGCAGGCCCTGCTCGACGCCGCGCCGGACGAGGAGATCCTGCGCCAGCTGACGTACGCCTACCCCCATCCCGAGCCCGCCGTGCGGCAGAAGCAGTCCGTCACGGAGCTTGCGCACGGGGAGGAGACGTTCTTTGTGCGGGAGAAGCCGGCCTTCCTTTCGCGGGAGAAGCGGCTCACGGGCGCCGCGCGCGGCTCGGCGCTGCACCGGTTCCTGGAGATCGCGGACTTTTCCGCCTTTGCCGCCCTTGGGCCGGACGCGTGGGGGCAGGAGATCGCGCGGCAGGCCCAGCGCGCGGCCGACATGGCGCGCATGACGGCCGAGGAGGCCGAGGCCGTGCAGGCAGGCGCGGAGGAGGTGCTGCGCTTCCTCCGCTCGGAGATCGGGCGGAAGATCCTCGGCGGCGCGCCGGTCCTGCGCGAGAAGCCCTTTGAGATCCGCCTGGACGAGGGCGGGCAGATGCGCCTGGTCCAGGGCGTGATCGACCTGATGGTCCTGGAGGCGGACGGCGCGACGCTCGTCGACTACAAGACCGACCACACGGGCCTGGAGCCGGAGAGCGTGCGCCAGCGCCACGGCGCGCAGGTGCGCCTCTACCGGGAGGCCGCGCGGCGCGCGGGCCTTGTGGTCAAGCGGAGCCTGGTCTATCTCTTCTCCACGGGGAATGCGGTGGAGATCGAGTGAGGGCCGCGGGAAAAACGGCACAAAAAAAGCGCGCAGCCTTGCGCGCGGGAAAGGGAAAGCGCATGAATCTATTGGTGAAGCTGTTCGTCAAGGACAACAAGAACGTCGAGAACCCGGCCGTGCGCCAGCGCTACGGGAGGCTGTCCGGCATTGTGGGCATCGCGCTCAACGCGCTGCTCTTTGCCGGGAAGTTCCTCGCGGGGTCGATCTCGGGATCGGTGGCCATCACCGCGGATGCGGTCAACAACCTCTCGGACGCGGGGTCCTCCATCATCACGCTCATCGGGTTCAAGCTCGCCGGCAAGCCTGCGGACGCGGACCATCCCTTCGGCCATGCGCGCATGGAGTACATCGCCTCGCTCGCCGTGGCCTTCATCGTGCTGCTGCTGGGGGTGGAGCTCCTGCGCGACAGCGTGGGCAAGATCTTCCATCCGGAGGAAGTCGCCTTCTCCTGGCTCTCGGTCGGGGTGCTGGCCGCCTCCATCGCGGTGAAGTTCTGGATGTACCGCTACAACACGGCGCTGGGCAAGCGGATCGACTCCGTCGCCATGCGCGCGACCGCGGCCGACAGCCTCTCGGACGCGCTGGCCACGGCCGCGGTGCTCCTCTCCACGATCGTAAGCCCCCTGATCCACTTTTCGCTCGACGGCTACATGGGCGTTGTGGTGGCCGGGTTCATCCTCTGGTCCGCGATCGGGATCCTGCGCGACACGATGAACAAGCTCCTGGGCGAGGCGCCGACGCAGGAGATGGAGCAGCTCCTCACCCGGCACATCCTGCGGCACGAGGGCGTGCTCGCCCTGCACGACATGGTCGTCCACTCCTACGGCCCGGGCCGGACCTTTGCCACGGTCCACGTCGAGGTCGACGCGCGGGAGGACATCCTCAAGTCCCACGACATGATCGACAACATCGAGCGGGAGGTCCTGCTCGACCACGGGGTGAACCTGGTCATCCACCTGGACCCCATCGTCGTGGACGACCCGGAGGTCAACGCCCTGCGGGAGACGACGCGGGAGCTCGTGCAGGAGGTAAACCCGGAGCTAACCATCCACGACTTCCGCGTGGTGCGCGGGCGCACGCACTCCAACCTGATCTTCGACGTGCAGGTGCCGCGGGACTGCCCGCTGACGGACGAGGAGATCACCCGGCGCATCATCGAAAAGGTCAAGGGCCTGCGCGAAAACTACTTTGCCGTGGTGACGCTGGACCGCACCTATGTCGGCAAGCCGAGCCACAAGACGAAGATGAACTAGCCCTCGCGCAGGGGCACGGTGCGCACGCCCTCGGGGGCGTCCAGCACGTGCGCAAGGCAGCGCTCCAGCAGCACGCCCTCGCGCGTGGGGGCCCCGGCCTCGTGGGTGCAGACCATGCAGCGCGAGACGAACGCCGCCGCCTGGCGCACGGCGGCGGGCAGGACCTCGCCCCGCAGGAGCGCGCCCGTGAGCACCGAGGTAAAGATGTCTCCCGCGCCGGGATACGTCCCGGGCACGCGCGGGGCGACGACGGCGAAGGCGCTCTCCTCGTCCCGCGCGATCGTGCACACGGAGTCCGGGTAGTCCCGCAGCAGCGCGGAGGTGATGACCGCATCGCCGTCCGTCACGCGGTGGAGCGCGTCGAGCATGTCCACGGCCTCCCGGCGGGAGAGGGGGGCGGGCATGGGCACGTCCAGCAGCAGCGCGGCCTCGGTGAGGTTGGGCGTGATGACCGAGGCGCCGCGGCAGAGCGAGCGCATTGCATGGACCATGCGCCCGTCAAAGGCGGCGTAGAGCCGGCCGTCGTCGCCCATGACCGGGTCCACGACGCGCAAACACTCCCGCTCGTGCATGAAGCGGGAGACGATCTCCGCCTGCTCGGGCGAGCCGAGGTACCCGCTGTAGACCCCGTCCAGGCGGGCGGGGATGGCGCGGAGCTTGTCCAGGATGCAGACCATCTCCTGCGTCAGCTCCCGGGCGTAGACCGGGCCGAATCCGCCCGTATCGCTGGAGTAGACGGCCGTGGGGATGGGGCAGACCTTGACCCCCATGCAGGAGAGCACGGGGATGACGCAGGTCAGCGAGCAGCGGCCGTAGGAGGCCAGGTCGTGCAGCGCGGCGACGTTTTTGATCCTTTCCAAGGGGGGATCGGCTCCTTTTCTCGTATACTTTGTCGCAAAGAGAAGGGGACGATGCTCCATCGTCCCCCGAAAAGATGTGCAAATGATTTAGATCTCGTGGTTCAGGGCCTTGTTCATGCAAGCCTGCGCGAACTTGCGCGCCGCCGCAAAGTCCTCCTCGTCGGGGTTCTTGCCGCCGAACAGGCCGACCTTGCCGTGGCAGACCAGCACCTCGGGCAGGACCTTGATGCCGCGGCCCTCCAGGACCTTGCGCAGCTCCTTCAGGCACTCGTCGTTCTTCTTGGGGCTGCAGCAGAACAGCGCGGCGGCCTCCATGCGCTTGGTGTCCAGGGTGTTGGCAAACTCGAGGGCGACCTTGTGGGGCTTGCCGTTATGGTCCTCGGTGCCGATAAAGGCGATGGCCAGGCCCTCGGGCATGTAGGCGGGCTGCAGCTGCTCGGCCGGGAGCTTGAACTCCTGCGCGATGACGGTGGCGACTTCCTGGATGCTGGGCTTGTCTCCCGCGTAATAGATCTTGGTTCTCATAGAGAATGACCCCCTTTAGAAAGAATGAATGATGGAAGTATGATTGAACCAGCTTATTGGGTAAGCTGCTGAATCAACGAGAAAAAAATCGGCGCCTGCGCCGCCTTGCGCGCAGGAACTCTCAAGAAATACAGGGGAGAGAGCAGAATGACGAACGCTGAATTTACAACCGCATATCTGGACGCCATGGGCTGGAAGGATTCCGTCGTCGCGGATGAAAACCTCTCCGTGGAATACCCGGCCTGCGTCTACACCTTTTCCGATAGGCGCGTGACCGCGCTCGTTCCGGAGGCCATGTGCCTTCGGGAGGAGATCCCGGTGGGGGCGGCCCTGACGGAGGTGCTGGGCGTCCTTGTGGACCTGGAGGCCGTGCGCGTGCAGCGGGAGAAGGTCATCGGCCTGTTTGCGCAGTTTCCGCAGATCGGCGAGACGCTTCCGCCCGTGAGCGACGGGGACGCGCTGGAGCGGCTGCTCGGCGCCATGGAGGAGCCGGACCGCATGCGCGGCGAGGTCACCCTGCAGGACGATGTGACGTGCTGCATTTCCGGGGAAGACGGCGAGCTCCTTGCGGCGGCGGGCGCGGTCTGCAGCGGGAAGATCGCGGATATTTCCGTGGCGGTGCATCCGGCCGTGCGCGCAAAGGGGCTTGGAACCCGCGTCGCCGCAGCGCTCATCCGCAAGGTGCAGGAGCAGGGCTACATTGCGCTCTACCGCGTGGAGAAGGTAAACCTGCCCTCCGTGCGCCTGGCGCGTCGCCTCGGGCTCCGGCCCGGATTTGTCATGGAAGGCGCCCGGATTCTGTTTCCCGAGGAATGCGCCCCGGCAACGTTTTGATCCTATCTATTAGTGTAGTCTTTGCGCCCGCAAAAATCAAGGGCCCGAATGCGCTTTTGTGCATTGTTCACACTCTATTCATGACCGAAGGGAATCCTGCATTGACAAAAGCGGCCCATGGACGTACACTGAGAGCGCAGACATTTTCCGGCAAAAAAAACGAATCAGGGGGGCTCTGCTATGGAGAACCAAGTCAATCTGGGAGGGTTCATTCAGATCGCGCTGGTCGTTCACGACATCGAGAAGGCCTGCAGGAAGTGGGCGGAGATCTTCGGCGTGCCCGTCCCGCCCATCCGCGTGGACCAGCCCAGCCACAACCCCAACTTGACCTACCGCGGCAAGGAGGCGTATTACGGCCTCAAGTTCGCCGTGATCGACTGCCGGGAGCGCGGATTCGTCATCGAGCTGCACGAGCCGGACGAAAACCCCTCCACCTTCCGGGAGTTCCTGGACAAGCACGGCAACGGCGTGCACCACATCGGCTTTGAGGTCGGGGACCGGCGCGACGCCATCGTGGGCGAGCTTGCGGACATGGGCTACGACCTGCGCACGGTCGGCATCTACCCGGGCAGCAGCTGGACCATCGTCGACACGGAGGAGGACCTCGGCGTCAACCTCAACATCAAGCCCAAGGCGTGAGAAAGGAGCGGATATTTCATGAGCGAAAAAAAGATGATTTCCGTATTGCAGACCTATGACGTCACAACCGGCGAGCGGAAGGTGCTGCGCCGCTTCGACGAGCACATCGAGGCGCCCAACTGGGGCATGGACGGCGCCTTCCTCGTCTACAATTCCCAGGGGCACATCTTCCGCTACGATCTGCAGAGCGGGGAGAGCGCGCAGATCGACACCGGGATCTGCACCCGCTGCAACAACGACCACGTCCTCTCCTTTGACGGCAAGTGGATCGGCATCTCCTCCGGCGTGGACGGGGACGGCGCCTCCCGCGTGTGGACCGTGCCGCTGACCGGCGGCCAGCCCAAGCAGATCACGCCGCTCAAGCCCTCCTACCTGCACGGCATCTCCCCGGACGGCAAGACCCTCGCCTACTGCGCGGAGCGGAACGGCAACTTCGACGTCTACACGCGCAGCGCCGACGGCACGGGCGAGGAAACGCGCCTCACCACCGCCGAGGGCCTGGACGATGGCCCGGAGTTCTCCCCCTGCGGGACGTATATCTGGTTCAACTCCGTGCGCAGCGGGCTGATGCAGGCCTTCCGCATGAAGGCGGACGGCTCCGAGCAGACCCAGATGACGGACGACGACCGCAACAACTGGTTCCCGCACGTCTCCCCCGACGGAAAGCAGGTCGTCTTCGTATCCTATTATAAGGACGACGTCGCCCCGGGCGACCACCCGGCCAACAAGAACATCTGCATCCGCAGGATGTCCGCCGAGGGCGGCCCGATCGAGACGCTCATCGCGACCGATCCGGAAAAGGGCGAGAAGGGCGGCCAGGGCACCATGAACGTCAACTCCTGGTCCCCGGACAGCCGGAAGTTTGCCTTCGTCACCTACGTATTCGAGGATTGACGCGCACAATCCGAAGGGATTTCCCCTTCGGAGTTTTACTTTTTGGTAAAACGACCGTTAAAATTTTTTCTTTTTGGCCATTGACAGATGCTTTGGAAGATGATACGATAAGCTCGTAAAGAATTTGTTACCGATTCATGAATGGCCGCGGCTTCCGAACAGGCTCTTTTCCCCGCGAAAAGAGCCGGGGAGGCCGTTTTCTTTTTGGGATGAAAAAAATGGAAGCGAAAAGGGGAAGAAGAAGGAATTGCTGCGCAAGTGCGTTTACAAACGCATCACACTCGATCAAAAAAACAAAAAGATGTTGAAATGAGAAATAAAGAATGATATACTGGATATACGCAATAGATTCGAAAGGGTGTGCATCGCCAATGGGGAACGCAGACGTCGGTTGGAGAAGCCTGCTTGGAGAGGAGGAGGAAAAATGCTGCAAAATCGCAGACTCTCTTTGGCGATCGGCGGCGCGCTGCTGACGATCCTGTGGCTCCTGGGCCTGGGCTGTACGCAGGTCTCGCTCCTGCGCGAGGACAGCATGGGAATCCCGGAGTTCTACAACGTGACCTGGATTCCCTGGCTGGTGCTGGGGCTGGCGGCGATGGGGTGCCTGGCGCTGCTGGGCGTGCTCAAGCCCCTGCCCAAGGAAAGCCCCTGGGACTACGCGCCCGCGCTGGCGCTGGGCCTGATCCTGTGCATCGGCACGAGCTCGCCGCTGCTGTGGGCGGCGTTCGACCCGGGGTGGTGGAACGTGCCGCACACTTGGACATTCCTTTACGCGCTCTATGCGGCGGCGTTTGCGTATCTGCTGCTGCGGGGGGAGACGCGCGGCCTGCGCTTTGATGGGAAGCGGGCGCTGCTGCTGGTTGGGCTGCTGGCGCTGGCCTACGCGCCGCGGCTGCTGTCCGAAGCGGCTGATTGGATCGGCGGGAATCTGATTTCCGCGAACAACACGTCGCCCTATCGCGTGGCGGGGTGGATCGCCTCGGCGCTGTTCCTGCTGGGCGGGGCGATGGCACTGCTCGTCGCGCGGCGGGGCCGGCGGGGGGCGGGCGCGTTCCTGGTGATCCTGGCGGCGGCCTGCCTGGCGCTGTACCTGCTGGTGGCGTACAACGTCCTGCCCTACGGCTGGCCGGAAAGCGAATGGCCGCTGGTCCTGCGCGTCCTGAAGACGCGCTTCTACGACGGGCTGCTGACGACCAACAGCATGTCCGCCTACGGTTTTGTACTCTTTGCGGGCCTCAAGTGCCTGCTGCCGGAAAAGGAGGGAAGATAGATGAAGGGAACGGTTTGGAGGAGAGGCGCCGGCGGGGCGGCATTGGCGCTGCTGCTGGTGTTCGGCCTGGGCTGCATGAACTTGACGCTCATCCGTACAGTGGAAGATCTTTGGTTCACGGAGCTCTATCACGTGACGTGGATTCCCTGGCTGGTCATGGGCCTGGCGGTGATCGGGTGCCTGGCGCTGCTGGGCGCGCTGCGGCCGCTGAAGGTGCAGAGCCCGTGGAACTATGCGCCGGCGCTGGTCCTGGGCCTGATCCTGTGCATCGGCACGAGCTCGCCCCTGGTGTGGATCGAGTTCGACTCTTCCCGCTGGAACGTGCCGTACACGCTGGTGTTCGTCTACGCGCTGTTTGCGGTGGAGTTTGTGCGGCTGCTGCTGCGCGCAGAGGCGCGGGCGACGCCGTTTGCTTGGAAGGAAGCGGCGAAGCTGGTCGGCCTGCTGGCGCTGGCGTACCTGCCGCTGCTGGTGAGCGAACTTGGGCGAACAATCGGCGACGCGCTGTCCACGGCGAGATCGCTCGAACCGATCCATACGGCCAATAAGTTCCGCCTGGCGTTCTACTTCCTCGGCGGCGCGCTGGGCTTCCTGGCGGCGCGGCGGGGGCGCAGGGGCGCGGGCGCGTTCCTGGTCGCGCTGGGCGCGGCCATGCTCGTCCTGGTTTATCTGGCCTATGCGATGGATCCATCCGTGTCGCTTTCGGATCGCCTGGAGCCCTACAACCTGCCGCAGTGGGTGGAGATCCTGCTGGGGCGGGCGTACGATGGGCTGAACTACTACGTCACCATGTCGGCCTTTGGCTTTGTGTTCTTTGCGGGAATCAAGTGCCTGCTGCCGGAAAAGCGGTAGCGGGCTTGGGAAAAGAACCCGTCCCCGGTTCATCCGCCGGGGGCGGGCTTTTTTTGAGGGTCGAATCCCGCGTGCGGCACACACGGCGACGTGTAAAGGTCCGCAAAAGGAGAAGCCGGGAAACTCCGCGAAATTTTCTTTGTGAAAGTTGTGTAAAACGCAAATTTCCTCTTGCGCGGAGCGGGGGTGCGGGTGTATACTACAGAAGTTGCCGCATGGGATGAAGCGGGAAGTTGCTGGCTTGGCCGCCAGGTAATTCTCGTGGACCGGTCCGCAAGACGGACGCCGAACTCATTCCTTCCCTTCGGAAGATTGGGGGACGCTGCGCCGAAAAGAATTTTCTTGCGGCACACACGGCGCGGTGTATATGAGTTCCACCTGCAAGGAGGGTAAAACATGGCCAATCAGAAGATCCGTATCAAGCTCAAGGCGTATGAGCACACCCTGATCGATCAGTCGGCAGAGCGCATTGTGGAGACGGCGAAGCGCACCGGCGCCCGCGTTTCCGGCCCGATTCCGCTCCCCACCGAGAAGGAAGTCGTCACCATCCTGCGCGCGACCCACAGGTACAAGGACTCCCGCGAGCAGTTCGAGATGCGCACGCACAAGCGCCTGATCGACATCCTCTCGCCCACCCCCAAGACGGTGGATGCCCTGATGCGGCTGGATCTGCCCGCCGGCGTTGATATCGAGATCAAGCTCTAATGTTGGAGGTGCCAAGTAAGATGAAAAAGGCGATTCTCGGCACGAAGGTCGGCATGACGCAGCTCTTCCTGGAAGACGGCCGCGTCGTTCCCGTTACCGTCGTCGAAGCGGGCCCCTGCACCGTGGTGCAGAAGAAGACCGTGGAGCGTGATGGCTATTCCGCCATCCAGGTAGGCTTCAAGACTCTCTCGGAGAGCCGCGCGAAGAAGCTTAAGAACAAGCCCGAGCAAGGCCACTTCAAGAAGGCTGGCGTAGCGGCCACCCGTTACTTGCGCGAGTTCCGCTTGGACGATGCGCAGAACTATGAAGTGGGTCAGAACATCGAAGTGAACGTCTTTGAGAAGGGCGACAGCGTCGATGTCACGGGCACCAGCAAGGGCCACGGCTACACCAGCCCCATCCTTCGCTGGAACCAGCACACCGGACCCATGGCGCACGGTTCCAAGTACCACCGCGGCGTCGGCTCCCTCAGCGCAAACTCCGATCCGTCCCGCGTGTTCAAGAACAAGCACATGGCTGGCCAGTGGGGTAACGAGCGCGTCACCGTGCAGAACCTCGAAGTGGTCAGAGTCGACGGCGAGCGCAACCTGCTCTTTGTCAAGGGCGCTCTTCCCGGTCCGAACGGCGGCTTGCTTTTGATCCGTGACTCGGTCAAGGCGTAAGAGCAAGCAATAAGGAGGAAACGCAAATTATGCCTAAGATTGCATTGACGAACATGCAGGGCGCCAATGTCGGGGAGATCGAGCTCTCTGACGGCATCTTCGCTGTTCCCATGAATGAGCCTGTCGTGCACCAGGTGATCGTTGCACAGCTTGCCAATAAGCGTCAGGGAACCCAGAGCGCGCTGGGCCGCACGGAGGTTTCCGGCGGCGGCAGAAAGCCGTGGCGCCAGAAGGGCACCGGCCGCGCCCGCCAGGGCTCGACCCGCGCGCCCCAGTGGACGCACGGCGGCGTGGTCTTCGCGCCCAAGCCCCGCGATTACTCCAAGAGCGTGCCGCGCAAGGTCAAGCGCCTGGCGATGAAGTGCGCCCTGTCCTCCAAGGTGGCCGACGGCGACATGATCGTGCTGGACGCGCTGACCTTTGAGACCCCCAAGACCCGCGAGATGGCCAAGGTCCTGACCGCCATCGGCGCGACGAAGAAGACCCTGCTGGTCCTGCCCGGCAAGGACGAGACGATCTACCGCGTCTCCAACAACATCCCGGGCCTGGAAGTGGCCTTTGTCAACACCATCAACGTCCTGGACATCATGAAGTGCGACAAGTTCGTCGTCCTCAAGGATGCGGTCGCCCAGATTGAGGAGGTGTATGCATAATGAAGAACCCTCATGACATCATTCTGCGTCCGGTTCTCACCGAGGCCAGCTACGACGGAATTGCCAACAAGGACTATACGTTCGAAGTCGACATCAAGGCCAACAAGACCGAGATCAAGCAGGCGATCGAGACGATCTTCGACGTCAAGGTCGAGCGCGTGAACACCGTCCGCCAGATCGGCAAGGTCAAGCGCATGGGCCTGCACTCCGGCCGCCGCGCGGAGGTCAAGAAGGCCTACGTGAAGCTGACGGAGTCCTCTAAGCCCATCGCCTTCTTCGAGGGCATGGCCGAGTAATTTTCGCTTTCTTAGGAGGGAATTTAGGATGGCTATTAAGTTCTATAAGCCGACCTCTCCGGGCCGCCGCTTCATGTCGGTTTCCGCCTTCGAGGAAATCACCTGCACCACGCCCGAGAAGTCTCTGCTTGAAGATAAGCGCTCCACCGGCGGACGCAACGTCCACGGCAAGATCACCGTCCGCTTCCGCGGCGGCGCGGCGCGCAAGAAGTACCGCATCATCGATTTCAAGCGCAACAAGGACGGCATCCCCGCGCGCGTTGCGACCATCGAGTACGATCCCAACCGCAGCGCCAACATCGCCCTGCTCTTCTACGCGGACGGCGAGAAGCGCTACATCATCGCCCCCTACGGCCTGAAGGTCGGCGACACGATCATGAGCGGCGAGGGCGCCGACATCAAGCCCGGCAACGCCCTGCCCATCGCCAACATCCCGCTTGGCACCCTGATCCACTGCATCGAGATGCTGCCCGGCAAGGGCGCGCAGCTGGTCCGCTCCGCGGGCAACGCGGCGCAGCTGATGGCCAAGGAAGGCGCCTGGGCGCAGGTCCGCCTGCCCTCCGGCGAGGTCCGCATGATCCCCATGGGCTGCAAGGCCACCATCGGCCAGGTCGGCAACATCGATCATGAGAACGTCAACTACGGCAAGGCCGGCCGCGTTCGCCACATGGGCTTCCGCCCGCACAACCGCGGCGTCGTCATGAACCCCAACGACCACCCGCACGGCGGTGGTGAAGGCAAGTCTCCTGTCGGTATGCCCGGACCTGTAACCCCCTGGGGCAAGCCCACGCAGGGCCGCAAGACCCGCAAGCATCGCAACCCCAGCGACAAGTTCATCGTCAAGCGCCGTAACGGCAAGTAAGCCAGTAAGGAGGCAAGCTTCATGTCCAGATCCGTTAAGAAGGGCCCTTACGTGGAAGCCAGGCTTCTGAAAAGGGTTGAAGAAATGAACAACAAGGGCGAGAAGAAGGTGCTCAAGACGTGGTCCCGTGCGTCCACGATCTTCCCCGACTTTGTGGGGCACACCATCGCCGTCCATGATGGCCGCAAGCACGTCCCCGTTTACGTGACCGAGGAAATGGTGGGCCACAAGCTGGGCGAGTTCGCGCCCACGCGCACGTTCCGCGGTCATGCCGGTGAAAAGTCCACCGGCGGCCGTTAGGAAGGAGGATACAAACATGGCCACCAGATCCCGTGAAAAGAGCGCGGCGCGCAAGGCCAACGCCGACAAGCGCGCGCGTTGCACCGCCAAATACGTCCGCATTCCTTCCCGCAAGGTCCACATCGTCCTGGACCTGATCCGCGGCAAGAGCGCCGACCAGGCGCTGGCGATCCTCATGAACACGCCCAAGGCGGCGGCGCCCATTGTTGCCAAGGTTCTCAACAGCGCGATTGCCAACGCCGAGAACAACCTCGAGCTGGACCGCAGCACGCTTTACGTTGCGGAGTGCTACGCCAACCAGGGCCCGACCCTGAAGCGTTTCCATCCCCGCTCCAGAGGGCAGGCGTTCTCGATCCTGAAGCGCTCCAGCCACATCACCGTGGTGCTGGACCAGAAGTAACAAGGAGGAAGATTCATGGGGCAGAAAGTTAATCCGCATGGCGCCAGAGTCGGCGTCATCAAGGATTGGTCCGCGCGTTGGTACGCCAACAAGAAGGATTTTTCGAACTACCTTGTGGAAGATCACGCCCTGCGCACCATGCTCAAGGAAAAGCTCTTCGGCGCCGGCATCTCCCACATTGATATTGAGCGCGCTTCCAACAAGGTGACGGTCAACATCTTCACCGCCAAGCCCGGCATCGTCATCGGCCGCGGCGGCGCGGGCGCCGAGGCGCTCAAGAAGGAGATCGAGGCCTTCACCGGCAAGGCGGTCTCCCTGAACATCCTGGAGATCAAGCAGCCCGAGGCCGACGCCCAGCTCGTCGCCGAGAAGGTTGCCCAGTCCCTGGAAAAGCGCGTTTCCTTCCGCCGTGCGATGAAGCAGAGCCTGGGCTTTGCGATGCGCGCCGGCGCCAAGGGAATCAAGATGCAGGTCTCCGGCCGCCTGGGCGGCGCGGAAATCGCGCGGTCCGAGGGGTATCATGAGGGTTCCATCCCGCTGCAGACCCTGCGCGCGAACATCGATTACGGCTTTGCCGAAGCCAGCACCACCTATGGCCGCATTGGCGTTAAGGTGTGGATTTACAAGGGTCAGGTGCTTCCCCGCGCCAAGAAGACCCCCGTCAAGTCCGCGGAGGGAGGAAAGTAAGTCATGTTGATGCCGAAGAGAGTCAAGCGCCGCCGCGTCATGCGCGGACGCATGAAGGGCAAGGCGAGCCGCGGCAACTTCGTTGCCTACGGCGAGTATGGCCTGCAGGCCACCGAGCCCTGCTGGGTTACGTCCCGTCAGATTGAGGCTGCTCGTATCGCGATGACTCGTTTCATCCGCCGCGGCGGTCAGGTCTGGATCAAGATTTTCCCCGACAAGCCCGTCACCCAGAAGCCGGCGGAGACCCGAATGGGTTCCGGTAAGGGCTCGCCCGAATACTGGGTTGCGGTGGTCAAGCCCGGCCGCGTGCTGTTTGAGATCGCAGGCGTTCCGGAGGAGTCCGCGCGCGAGGCGCTGCGCCTGGCTGCCCACAAGCTGCCGCTGAAGACCAAGATCGTCGCTAAGGCCGACAAAGTGCAGGGTGGTGAAGAAGAATGAAAGCGAACAAGTACTTTGATATGACGGATACGGAGCTGGACCAGCAGCTGGCAGAGCTCAAGTCGGAGCTCTTCAACCTTCGCTTTCAACTGGCCACCGGCCAGCTTCAGAATCCCATGATGATCCGCGAGACGAAGCGAAACATCGCTCGGGTCAAGACTATTCTGCGTGATCGTCAGATCAAGGCGCAGGCCTGATCACGAAACGGAAAGGAGAAACCTCAATGTCTGAAGTCAGAGGAAACCGTAAGGTCCGCGTCGGGGTCGTGGTCAGCGATAAGATGGATAAGACCATTGTGGTTGCGATCAGAACCCGCGTCAAGCACGGCCTGTACGGCAAGATCATGAACCGTACCACCAAGCTCAAGGCGCACGACGAGAACAACTCCTGTGGCGTGGGCGACGTCGTTCGCGTGATGGAGACCCGCCCGCTGAGCCGCGAGAAGCGCTGGCGCCTGGTGGAGATCGTCGAGAAGGCGAAGTAAGCCGCAGTAAGGGAGGGTAAAAAAATGGTACAACCGCAGACCAGATTGAAGGTTGCCGACAACTCCGGCGCCAAGGAAATCATGTGCATCCGCGTTCTCGGCGGTTCCTTCCGCGGCTCCGGCAGCATCGGCGATGTCATCGTCGCCTCTGTCAAGAGCGCGACGCCCGGCGGAACGGTGAAGAAGGGCGACGTCGTCAAGGCCGTTATCGTCCGCACCGTCAAGTCCAAGCGCCGTCCGGACGGAAGCTACATCCGCTTTGATGATAACGCCGCCGTCGTCATTAACGACGCCAAGCAGCCCCGCGGAACCCGCATCTTTGGGCCGGTGGCGCGCGAGCTGCGCGAGAAGGATTTCATGAAGATCGTCTCGCTGGCGCCCGAAGTGCTTTAATTGGAGGTAGACGACATGGCTACGCCTAAGAAGATTCACGTCAAGAAGAATGACACCGTAGTGGTCATTTCCGGTAAGGACGCCGGCAAGAAGGGCAAGGTGCTGGTGGCGATGCCTTCCGAGGGGAAGATCATCGTCGAGGGCGTCGCGATGGCGACCAAGCACAAGAAGCCGCGCGGCCTTGGCCAGCAGGGCGGCATCGTCCATCAGGAGGCCCCGATCTATGCCTCCAAGGTGATGCTGGTTTGCCCCAGCTGCGGAAAGCCGACCCGCCTCGCCCACAAGCTGCTCGAGGACGGCTCCAAGGTTCGTCTGTGCAAGAAGTGCGGCGAGACCTTCTAAATCAAGCAAGGGAGGGACAAGAGAGTGTCTAGACTCAAGGACAAGTACAAGACCGAAGTCGCCCCTGCTATGATGGCGAAGTTCGGCTATAAGAACGTAATGCAGATCCCGCGCCTCGACAAGATCGTCATCAACATGGGCCTTGGCGAGACGAAGGACAACCCCAAGTCGTTCGACGCGGCGCTGGCGGACCTGACCGTCATCGCCGGCCAGAAGCCCCTGGCGACCCTTGCCAAGAAGTCCGTTGCGAACTTCAAGGTCCGCGAGGGCATGAAGATCGGCGCCAAGGTCACCCTGCGCAGCGAGAGAATGTATGAGTTTGCCGACAAGCTCATGAACATCGCCCTGCCGCGCGTGCGCGACTTCCGCGGCGTTTCCACCAAGGCCTTCGACGGCCGCGGCAACTACGCCCTGGGCATCCGCGAGCAGCTGCTGTTCCCGGAGATCGAGTACGACAAGGTGGACAAGATTCGCGGCATGGAGATGATCTTCGTCACCACCGCCAAGACCGACGAGGAAGCCAGGGAGCTGCTCAGACTGCTGGGCATGCCCTTTGCGCAGGCCTAAGGGGAGGAGAACGGAAAACTATGGCTAAGAAGTCGATTGTCATTCGCCAGAAGAGGGAGCCGAAGTTCTCCACGCGCGCCTACACGCGCTGCCGCATCTGCGGCCGTCCTCACTCTGTTTTGAGGAAGTACGGCATTTGCCGCATCTGCTTCCGCGAGCTTGCGTACAAGGGGGAGATCCCCGGCGTGCGCAAGGCGAGCTGGTAAGCCGGAGTAGACGGAAGGAGGTAACACAATGCTCGTTAATGATCCCATCGCAGATATGTTGACCCGCATCCGCAACGCTCTGGTTGCAAAGCACGATTCCATCCTCGTTCCCGCGTCCAACGAGAAGAAGGCCGTGGCCAAGATCCTGCTGGACGAGGGCTTCATCAAGTCCGTGGACCTGGTGGAGGACGGCGTGCAGGGCGCGATCAAGATTGGCCTGAAGTACGATGCCAACCGCAAGAGCGTCATCACGGGTCTTAAGAGAATCTCCAAGCCCGGCCTTCGCGTCTATGCGAAGAGCGAGGAGCTGCCCAAGGTCCTCGGCGGCCTGGGTATCGCCATCATCTCGACGTCCAAGGGCGTCATGACCGATAAAGAAGCCCGCAAGAACGCAGTCGGCGGCGAAGTCCTCTGCTACGTTTGGTAAGCGCTTGAACATTTGGAGGTAATTGAATTATGTCGAGAATCGGCAGACTTCCGGTTGCCATCCCCGCGGGCGTGACGGTCAAGGTGGACGATCACAACGTCGTCACCGTCAAGGGCCCCAAGGGTGAGCTGACCCAGCACATTCACAACGACATGAAGATCGAGATCGAGGGCGCGACGCTGCGCGTCTCCCGCCCCTCGGACGACAAGATGCACAGGTCTCTGCACGGCCTGAGCCGCACGCTGATCAACAACATGATCATCGGCGTGACCCAGGGCTACCAGAAGGCGCTGGACGTCGTGGGCGTGGGCTACCGCGCGCAGATGCAGGGCAAGAACCTGGTTCTCACCATCGGTTACTCGCATCCGGTCGAAATGGTTCCCGTGGACGGCATCGCCTTCGAGTGCCCGACCCCCAACAAGATCATCGTCAAGGGGATCGACAAGCAGCTCGTCGGCGCCATTGCAGCCAATGTCCGTTCTGTCCGCGAGCCCGAACCCTACCATGGCAAGGGCATCAAGTATGAAACCGAAGTCATCCGCCGCAAGGAAGGCAAGACCGGTAAGAAGTAAAGGGGTGAGCGCAAGTGATCCAGAAGAGGGACAAAAACGAAATTCGCAGGATTCGTCACGAGCGCGTCCGCAAGAAGATCTCCGGCAACGCGGAGCGCCCGCGCTTTTGCGTGTATCGGAGCCTGAAGAATATTTACGTTCAGATTATCGACGACACAAAGGGTGTTACCCTGTGCCAGGCCTCGACCTTGGACAAGGAGATCAAGCCGCAGCTTGAGTCCGTGGACAAGAAGGGCGCCGCCAAGCTCGTCGGCAAGCTCGCCGCGGAGCGCGCCCTGGCCGCCGGCATCAAGGAAGTGGTGTTCGACCGTGGTGGCTACGTCTACACCGGTCGCGTGGCCGAGGTTGCCGCCGCCGCTCGTGAAGCCGGGCTCGATTTCTAAGCGTAAGGAGGGAAAAGGATGCAGCGCTACAATCGCGAAGAGAGCGAATTCAAGGAAAAACTCGTCGCCGTTAACCGCGTGACCAAGGTCGTCAAGGGCGGCCGCAACTTCCGCTTCAGCGCCCTGATCGTCATCGGCGACGGCAAGGGCCGCGTCGGCTGCGGCATGGGCAAGGCGGCGGAAATTCCCGAGGCCATCCGCAAGGGCGTCGAGGACGCCAAGAAGAACCTCATCACCGTGCCGATCGTGGGCACCACGATCCCGCACGAGGTGATCGGCAAGTTCGGCACCGGCTCCGTCGTGCTCAAGCCCGCTCCCGAAGGCACCGGCGTTATCGCCGGCGGTCCTGCGCGTGCGGTCATCGAGACGGCCGGCATCCGGGATATCGTCACCAAGTCTTACGGCACCAACAACCCCATCAACGTCGTCAAGGCGACGATCGAGGGCCTGAGCCGTTTGAAGACCGCGGAAGAGGTCGCGCGCCTGCGCGGCAAGTCCGTCGAAGAGCTGTTGGGCTAAGGAGGGTGTTTCAAAATGAAGCTGAAAATCACGCTCATGAAGAGCACCATCGGCCGGCATGAAAACCAGATCCGCACGGTGAAGGCGCTGGGCCTGAAGAAGATCCGCTCCACCGTGGTGCAGCCCGACAATCCCGCGATCCGCGGCATGATTTTCACGGTGAAACATCTGGTTTCTGTCGAAGAAATCGCTGACTAATCAGGAGGTGCGCGATGAAACTCCATGAGATTTCTCCCGCAGCCGGTTCCACCACCGCCCCCAAGAGATTGGGCCGCGGCGTGGGATCCGGCCTGGGCAAAACTTCCGGTAAGGGCCACAAGGGCAGCAAAGCGCGCTCCGGTGGCGGCAAGGCCCAGGGCTTTGAGGGCGGCCAGATGAAGCTGGTCCGCCGCATCCCCAAGCGCGGCTTTACCAACATCTATGCGAAGGAATACGCTACGATCAACCTCTCCGCTCTGGAGGCGTTCGAGGACGGCGCCGTCGTGGACGCGCAGGCCCTGAAGAACGCGGGCATCGTCAAGAACGCGAAGGACGGCATCAAGGTCCTGGGAAATGGCGAGCTGACCAAGAAGCTGACGGTCAAGGCCGCCAAGTTCTCCAAGTCCGCTGCGGAGAAAATCGAGGGCAATGGTGGGAAAGCAGAGGTGATCTAACGTGCTGGAAACTTTCCGCAATGCCTGGAAGGTGGAGGACCTCCGCAAGAGGATCATCTACACGTTAGTCATGCTTCTGATCTACCGCGTCGGCTCGGTCATCCCGACGCCCGGCGTCAACGTCGACTACATCGCCCAGCAGGTGTCCAACATCTCCATGCTCGGCATGCTCGACTTCATCAACGGCCAGAACTTCTCGAACTTCACGATCTTTGCCATGGGCATCTCGCCCTACATCACCTCATCGATTATCATGCAGCTCCTGACCATCGCCATCCCCGCTCTTGAGCGGCTGCAGAAGGAAGGCGAGGAGGGCCGCAAGAAGATTGCCGAGATCACCCGCGTGGTCACCATCGCGCTGGGCTGCATCATGGCCATCGGCATCATCCTGGGCTTCGGCTCCGGCGCCATGGCCAGAGGCGAGGACGCCAACTTCCTGGACTACGCGCTGGTCTTCCTGACGCTTGCCGCCGGTACCGCGCTGACCATGTGGATTGGCGAGCGCATCACCCAGAACGGCGTCGGCAATGGGATTTCTTTGTTAATCTTTGTGGGTATTATTGCGAGTTTCCCGGGACAGGTTTATACTGGTATTCAGTCGGTGATTCTCAACCCCATGAGCGCGTGGGCCATCCCCGTGGTCATCGTGGGCATCATCGTCCTGGTTGTGGGCATTGTGTTTGTGGATTCCGGTCAGCGCCGGATCCCCGTGCAGTACGCCAAGCGCATGGTCGGCCGCAAGATGTACGGCGGTCAGTCCACCCACATCCCTATGAAGGTCAACTCCACCGGCGTCATGCCGCTCATCTTTGCCATTTCCATCATCCAGTTCCCCGGGTTGATCGCGCAGTTCTGGCCGACCTCCGGGTTTGCGCTGTGGTATGGCAGATGGTTTAACGCGTCCAGCTGGGTGTACATGGTCGTGTATGCACTGCTCATCCTGTTCTTCACGTACTTCTACACCAGCATTTCCTTCAACCCCACGGAGATGAGCAAGAATCTGCAGCAGAACGGCGGCTTCATCCCGGGCATCCGCCCCGGCAAGCCCACGGCAGACTATCTCTCCCGCATCTCCAACCGCATCACGCTCTTCGGCGCGATCTTCCTGGCCCTGATTGCGACGATTCCCTCGGCGATCCTGGCGCTGACTGGCAACAGCGCGCCCTTCACCGCCACGGGTATCCTGATCGTCGTCTCCGTCGCCATGGAGACCACCCAGCAGCTCGAAGCGCAGATGATGATGCGCCACTACAAGGGCTTTATGAAGTAAGGCCCCGCCACCCCAACGTCCAGGAAGGAGGAAGCTGAACCATGAAGATCGTATTCTTGGGCCCTCCCGGCGCGGGCAAGGGCACGCAGGCGGAGAAGATCATCTCCCGCCTGGGCATCCCGCAGATCAGCACCGGGGAGATCCTCCGCCGCGCCATCCGCGAAAAGACCCCCACGGGTCTGGAGGCGCAGAGCTACATCGAAAAGGGCGCGCTCGTGCCCGACGACGTGGTCGTGCGCATCGTCCGGGACCGCATTGCGGAGCCGGACTGCAAGAACGGATACCTGCTCGACGGGTTCCCCCGCACGCTGCCCCAGGCGGAGGCGCTGGCCTCCTTTGAGTCCATCGACGTGGTCGTCAACCTGGAAGTTCCCGCCTCCCTGCTGATCCACCGGCTCAGCGGGAGAAGGGTATGCGCGCAGTGCGGCTACACCACTCACGTGGACAGGGGAGAGGCGAAGTGCCCCAAGTGCGGCGCGGAGCTGACGCAGCGCAAGGACGATGCGCCGGAGTCCGTGCAGAACCGCCTGGACGTCTACGAGAAGCAGACCAAGCCCCTGATCGACTTCTACGCCGAGAAGGGCCTGCTCAAGAACGTGGACGGCTCCAAGCCCCTTGCGGAAGTCACAGAGGCCATTCTGGCGGCCCTTGGGAGCAACTAGATGATCACATACAAAACGCAAGCCGAGATTGAGAAGATGCGCAGGGCTGGACAAGTGCTCTTTGCCGCCATGAAGGCGGTCAAGAGCGCCATCCGCCCCGGTGTGACCACGGCCGAGCTCGACCGGGTAGCCGAAAGCGTCATCCGCTCGCACGGCGCGATTCCGTCCGAAAAGGGATATGAGGGATTTCCGGGCTCCATCTGCGCGTCTCCGGACGACATGGTGGTGCACGGCATCCCCTCTGAATCGGTGGTCCTGCGGGAAGGGCAGATCATTTCCATTGACTGCACGGTGCTGCTGGACGGGTACCAGGCCGACATGGCGCGGACCTTCCCGGTGGGGGAGATCTCGCCCGAGGCCCAGGCCCTGATCGACGCGGCGAAGGAGAGCTTTGGCAAGGGCCTGGCCTTCGCGCGCAAGGGATACCGGATCGGAGACATTTCCCACGCCATCCAGACCTCAGTGGAAGGACATGGCTACGGCGTGGTGCGCAGCTTGTGCGGCCACGGAATCGGGAAGGAGATGCACGAGGACCCCGAGGTGCCGAACTTCGGCAAGCCGGGGCACGGGCTGCGTCTTCGCGAGGGGCTGTGCATCGCGGTGGAGCCCATGATCACGGCGGGGGACTATCGCGTCTACATCGCCGAGGACAACTGGGCCTTCCTCACGCGAGACCACTCTCTGAGTGCGCACTACGAAAACACTTTGGCGATCACGGAAAGCGGCGAGGCGCTGATCCTGACGATGCCGGACGGCTTCGATGGGGAGGACGTATGACGCCGGATGTGAAGATCGGTCAGGTCGTTCGCTCGACAAAGGGCCGCGACGCGGGGAGGCTGTTTCTCGTTGTCGGCTTTGCCGACGAGGAGCACGCCCTGCTCTGCGACGGGGACCTGCGGCGGATCGATTCGCCAAAGAAGAAGAAACGCAAGCATTTCCTGCCAACGCAGGAATTGATTTCCAGTCTCGGGGAGAGGCTAACACGGGGCGAAGCGGTCTGCGATGCGCACATCCGCAAGGCCCTGGCCGCCCTGAGGGATCAAGGATTGGATGCGCCTTGCAAGGAGGTTAAAGAGTGTCGAAGCAGGATGTAATCGAAGTGGAGGGCACCGTAACGGAAGCCTATCCGAACGCGATGTTCCAAGTGGAGCTTCCCAATGGCCACAAGATCCTCGCGCACATTTCCGGCAAGCTTAGGATGAACTTCATCCGGATTCTTCCGGGTGATAAAGTGACCATAGAGCTTTCGCCCTATGACCTGACCAGGGGAAGAATCACCTGGCGCGGCAAGGCGTAAACCCATCACAGCAACGGAGGAAAACGAACATGAAAGTGAGACCGTCTGTAAAGCCGATCTGCGAAAAGTGCAAGATCATCAAGCGGAAGGGCCGCGTCATGGTCATCTGCGAGAATCCCAAGCACAAGCAGCGTCAGGGCTAAAGGACCCAAACCGCTTTATCTGATTGCGTAGTGCGGCTGCACGGGAGTCCCCCGTGATCTGCGTGATTTTGATAAATAGATCAACCACGTTAAGACCCCACGATTTACGGAGGTGTTGAGGCACAATGGCACGTATTGCGGGCGTTGACCTGCCCAGAGAGAAGCGCGTCGAAATTGGGCTGACCTATATCTTTGGCATCGGCAGAGCCACTGCCGATGAAATCCTCAGCAAGACCGGCATCAACCCGGACACCCGCGTCAAGGACCTGTCCGAGACCGAGGTTGCGCAGCTGAGAGACTATATCGAGCACAACCTGAAGGTGGAGGGCGACCTCCGCCGTGAGGTTTCCCTCAATATCAAGCGTCTTGTGGAAATCGGCTGCTATCGCGGCGTGCGTCATCGCCGCGGCCTGCCCGTTCGCGGCCAGTCGACCAAGCAGAACGCGCGCACCCGCAAGGGCCCCAAGAAGCAGGTCGCGGGTAAGAAGAAGGCTACCAAGTAAGCCGTCAGAAGAGGAGGGAACATCATGGCGAAGACCACTAAGGTGACCAAGCGTGTGGTTCGCAAGCGCAAGGAGCGCAAGAACGTTGAGCGCGGCGCTGCGCACATCGCTTCGTCCTTCAACAATACCATCGTAACCATCACCGACACCGCTGGAAACGCCCTGTCCTGGGCCTCTGCCGGCGGACTCGGCTTCCGCGGCAGCAAGAAGTCTACGCCCTTTGCGGCGCAGATGGCGGCGGAGACCGCGGCCAAGGCGGCCATGGAGCATGGCCTGAAGACCGTCGAGGTGTATGTCAAAGGCCCCGGTTCCGGACGCGAGGCGGCGATCCGCTCGCTGCAGGCGGCTGGACTCGAGGTTTCCCTGATCAAGGACGTGACCCCCATCCCCCACAACGGATGCCGTCCGCCCAAGCGCAGAAGAGTGTAGGAGGTAAAGCCCAATGGCACGTTATACTGGTTCCGTCTGCCGCCTGTGCAGGCGCGAAGGCACGAAGCTGTTTCTGAAGGGCGACCGCTGCTACTCCGCCAAGTGCGCGATCAGCAAGCGCCCCACGCCTCCCGGCATGCACGGGCAGGCTAGAGCGAGAAAGATGAGCGAGTACGGCATGCAGCTGCGCGAAAAGCAGAAGGTCCGCCGCACCTACGGCGTGCTGGAGACGCAGTTCCGCCGCACGTTTGACAAGGCCGCGCGCGTCAAGGGCGTCACGGGCGACAACCTGCTGGCCCTGCTCGAGCGCCGCCTGGACAATGTCGTCTACCGCCTGGGCCTGGCCTCCTCCCGTGCGCAGGCTCGTCAGTTTGTCCGCCACAGCCACATCACCGTCAACGGCAAGAAGGTGAACATCCCCTCCTATGTCGTGGAGACGGGCGACGTCATCGGCGTTCGCGAGAAGAGCCGTGACATGGAGCACTTCAAGGCGCTGCGCGAGGGCACGACCCACGTCGTCCCCAAGTGGCTGACCTTTGAGGCGGAGCAGCTGCAGGGCACCGTCAACGCGCTGCCGCAGCGCGAGGATGTCGACATGGCGTTCGAGGAGCACCTCATCGTCGAGCTGTACTCCAAGTAAGGATGCAGCCTGAACGAATGGAGCATCGAACGCGGATTGACGCCTACCGCAATGCGATTTGCGCTTGATGAGGAGGGATAGAGTCTATGATTGAAATGGAAAAGCCCAGAATCGAATGTGTCGAGATAAGCGAAGGCAACCTGTACGGCAAGTTCGTCATCGAGCCGCTGGAGCGCGGATTCGGCACGACCTTGGGCAATTCACTGCGCAGGATTTTGCTTTCCTCGTTGCCCGGCGTAGCGGTCTCATCTGTCCGCATCGATGGCGTCTTGCATGAGTTTTCCACGATTCCTGGAGTGAAGGAGGATGTCACCGAGATCATCCTCAACCTCAAGGCACTGTCCGCAAAGCTGTATTGCGATGGACCCAAGGTGGTCACGATCTCCGCCTCCGGCGAGTGCGTGGTCACCGCGGGGGACATCGTCTGCGACGAGCAGGTCGAGATCATCAATCCCGACCTGGTCATCGCAACCCTCAATGAGGATGCGCACCTGAACATGGAGATCACCCTGTGCAAGGGCCGCGGCTACGTCTCCGCGGACCGGAACAAGACCCCCAACATGCCCATCGGCGTGCTGCCCGTGGACTCCATCTTCACGCCCATCCGCAAGGTCAATTACACCATCGAGAACACGCGCGTCGGCCAGATGACGGACTACGACAAGCTGACGCTCGAAGTGTGGACAGACGGAAGCATCAAGCCGGATGAAGCCACTTCCATGGCGGCAAAGATCTTATCCGAGCACTTAATGCTGTTTATCAATCTTACCGAGAACGTCGTGCCGGTCGACTTCAACGAGCCGGAGGACAACAAGATGGAAAAGGTGCAGGAGATGACCATCGAAGAGCTGGATCTTTCCGTTCGCGCCTACAACTGCCTCAAGCGCGCCAACATCAACACGGTTGCAGAACTCGTGCAGCGCAATGAGGAAGACATGATGAAAGTGCGCAACCTGGGCAAAAAGTCGCTCGAGGAAGTGGAGCAGAAGCTCGCCGCACTGGGCCTGAGCCTGCGCCGCAGCGAGGAATAACGCCCCGCGCACAGAAAATCAGGTGCGAAAAGCACCGGACCCGGCAGCGCCGCGTCGCGCCGCAGGGCAATTCGCAAGGAGGGAAACAACCATGGCCAAGGAACGCAAGCTCGGCCGTCCGGCTGACCAGCGTAAGGCACTCCTGCGCAACCAGGTCTCTCAGCTGATCTGGAACGGCAAGATCACCACCACCTTGGATCGCGCCAAGGAGGTGCGCTCCATCGCGGAGAAGCTCATTACTCTTGCCATGCGCGAGTGTGACAATACCGTAGAAGTCACCAAGACCTATAAGAACGATAAGGGCCAGGAGGTCACCGAGACCTTCGTCAACGACGCGCCCTCTAAGCTCCATGCGCGCCGCATCCTGATGGCGTACCTGTACGACCTGCAGGAGCAGAAGAAGCCCGACGAGAGCAAGGCCGACTTCAAGGAGCGCACCAAGGACATCAAGCACCCGATCATCGAGAAGATGTTCCGCGAGTACGCGCCCAAGTACAACAAGCGCAAGGCGGAGCTCGGCCAGGGCGGCGGCTACACCCGCATCCTGAAGATGGGCCCGCGCAAGGGCGACGGCGCCGAGATGGTCGTCCTCGAGCTGATCTAAGTCCCAATCCCTTTGCAGCAAAAAACGGACGTCCCCCACTGGGGGCGTCCGTTTTTTTGCACTCCCAAAGAAAGGATGGCGCGGGTCAGGGCGCGCAGGGATCCTCCTCGGGGGGAAAGTAGTAGAAGATGGGCTTGCCCTGCTTCTCGGCCTCGCAGAGCTGCATCATCAAGTCGTTGAAGAACCACGGGGTGCAGGCGACGGCGGCGTCCGCGCGGTCGATCATCCAGCGGTTGCACGCCTCGTGGCTGCGTTCGGAGGGCAGGGGCCGACCGGGACAGTAGACCCAGTGGACCAGGACGTCCGGCCGCTCCTCGCAGAAGCGGAACATCACGCCCGAGACCACGTCGTCGAACCAACAGCCGCTGCCCACGTAAAAGCGGCGCGCTCCGCGGTCGTAGAGAAAGGACACCATCGAGGACAGCCAGCTGCGCACGAGGGCATCGCCCTCGAAATCCCAGTCGCCGACAAAGGCTACGGAATTCATGGGGGGTTCACCTCACAATCTGCATCGGGGGGGGAAAGAGAGGACAGCCTTGCCGCGGCGCTGGGCGTAGCGGAGCATCTCCGCCGCGCCGCCCCAGCTGCGCTGCACACAGGCGACGACGACGTCCGCCTGGTCGACCATCCAGCGGTTGCGGCGGGCGATGGCGAACCGGCGGGGCACGCGCTCCAGGGGCGGGTAGACGCTCGCCATGCCCGGCTGCGGCGCGGGCCCGGCATCCAGGTAGGGGCGAACGAGCACGACCTCGACCTCCGGGTGCGCCGCGCACAGGGAGAGCGCGGCCGCAGCCGCCGCGGCGTCGAAGGCGCCGTACCCGCCGACGTAGAAGCGGCGCGCGCCCTGGGCGTAAAGACAGGGGAGCGTCCGGCGGAGCCAGGCCTCCACAGCGGCGCGGTCCGGGAGGTCCCTGTGGCCGCAGAAGGTCACGGTCTTGCACATTACAATCCCTCCTTTAGTATTATACCGCGAAATCTGGGAATAGTTCAACTACAGGAACTATTTTCTGTACCTGAACTCCTAGAATGAATGCGGAAGGGGGGAATGCTGATGCAGCTCAAAGAAGCCATTAGCCTGCGGCTGAAAGAGCTGCTGCAAGAAAAAGGTATGACGCAATACCAGCTATTTCTAAAAAGCGGCGTGCCGAAATCCACGATTCACAACGTGATCCACGGCAACTACCCCTCTGTAAAGATCCGCATCATCCATGAAATGTGCCAGGGCTTGGGAATCAGCCTGAGCACGTTTTTCACCTCCCCCGTCTTTGACGAGGAGAACCTGGACCCCTGAGCGGGCCGGCGGCAGCAGCGCGCCGGCCCGTTTTGTTTCGATTCTGCAACGCCTCCGCTTCCGCGATTGACAAGCGCGCGTTTTCCATATACTCTAGTAGTTGGAAAGAGAAGGGGAGGATGGGGAATGTCCTGGTTTTCCGTGGAACACCTGAAGGAGAAGAAGAAGATCGCCGCGCTCGCCCGCGTCGCCCGCCGCAGCCGCGGCGAGAGGCAGCGCAAGGCCGCCCAGGCCCTGGCCGACATCGGCGACGGCGAGGCCGCGCGCGCCCTGCTCACGCTCGCCGCCAGCGACGACATCGCCGTCTGGGAGCCCGCGCAGGCGGCCATCTGCACAATCCGCAACGAGGCCGCCGTGCCCGCCCTGTGCGACGCGCTCCTCTCCAGCGGATACAACGGCGTCAAGTGCGTGCTCGCCGCCCTGACCAACATGGAGAGCGATCTGGCCTTAAACGGCCTGCTCAAGGCCCTGGAGGACCCAAAGCTCGCGCCGGACGTGCTCGCCGCGCTGCGCGGCCGCAACCGCGCCGAGATGGTCCCCCCCTTGGAGGACCTGCTCGAGGAGCTCACCGCCCGCGAGGCCACGGGCGCAAAGTCCCGCCTCTGGCAGCAGAGCCTCTGCCGCCAGATCCTCGAACTCCTCACCGAGGTCGACGACATCGGCGCCGTCAAGGCGCTGCACCACTTCCTGCGCAACCGGGAGGGCGCGCCCGTGCGCCTGCGCGTGCAGGCTGCCCACGCCCTGGCCGCAAAGGGCCTGCCCGGCGAGGAGGCCCTGGCCGGCTACGTCGGCGAGAAGTTCACGGACGTGGACCGCGTGATGCTGCTGATGGAGTGCATGCCCAATGAGGAGCTGCTGGACATCCTCTTTGCGGTCATGCCGCCCAACTCCGCGGACGAGTTCGGCCAGGCGCTCATGGCCAGCCTCAACCGCATGGAGCCCGGACACTGGAAGTACATCGTCGCCCTGATCGAGCGGCTCGACCGCGACAACGCGCGCAGCGCGCTGCTGATGTGGTTCGTGCAGACCAAGGCCGCCAGCCCGGACGCCGCCTATGCCCTGGCCCGCCACGGCAACACGCGGCCCGTGCTCGTCAAGCGCCTGGTGGACATGGTCCGCTTCGAGGACCAGGACATCCGCCTGCGCGCCGGCGACCTGCTCTACCGCCTCTACGCGGACAAGCTCATCACCGAGGAGGGCGTCCACCTGGTCGAGGCCAAGACGGACGAGGAGGGCAAGGTCACGGACTACGAATACATCGGCTACAAGGACTAAAGAGACAGAGGAGGAACCCACTATGCAGGCAAAGCTCACCCTGGACAAGGATTTTTCCATCGGCAAGGTCGACGAAAGGCTCTACGGCTCCTTCATCGAGCACCTGGGCCGCGCGGTCTACACCGGCATCTTTGAGCCCGGCCACGGCACCGCGGACGAGCAGGGCTTCCGCCGCGACGTCATGGACCTGATCCGCAAACTGCAGATCCCGATCATCCGCTATCCGGGCGGAAACTTCGTCTCCGGCTACCGCTGGACGGACGGCATCGGCCCCAAGGACAAGCGCCCCCGCCGCCTGGACTACGCCTGGACGAGCCTGGAGACGAACCAGTTCGGCATCGACGAGTTCGCCGACTGGTGCAAGAAGGCCGGAACCCACGCCATGGTCGCGGTGAACCTGGGCACCGGCACGCCCCAGCAGGCCGCGGACCTGGTGGAATACTGCAACTTCCCCGGCGGCACGTACTGGAGCGATCTGCGCATCGCCAACGGCCACAAGGAGCCGCACAACTTCCGCGTCTGGTGCCTGGGCAACGAGATGGACGGCCCCTGGCAGACCTGCGCCAAGACCGCGGACGAGTACGGCCACGTCGCCAACGAGGCCGCCAAGATGATGAAGTGGGTCGACCCCACGATCGAGCTGGTCGCCTGCGGGTCCTCCTCCGCGGAGATCGCGACCTACCCCGAGTGGGACCGCAAGGTGCTCGAGTGGACGTACGACAACGTGGACTTCCTCTCCATGCACCGCTACTACGGCTACAAGGGCGACGTCACGGCGTACCTGGCCTCGTATGCGGACCTGGACGCGTTCCTGAGCGCGGGCATCGCCGCGGCGGACTACGTCAAGGCCTACAAGCGCTCCAAGAAGGTCATGAAGATCTCCCTGGACGAGTGGAACGCCTGGTACTGCGACCACGGCGCGCAGGAGCCCTGGACCGTCGCCCAGGCGCTGGAGGAGCAGACCTACAATGTCATGGACGCGCTGTGCGTCGGCGACCTGCTCTGCACGATGATCAACCGCTCGGACCGCGTGCGCATGGGCTGCCTGGCGCAGCTGGTCAACTGCCTGGCCATCGTCATGACCGAGCCCGGGAAGAGCGCCTACGCGCAGACGACCTACTATCCCTTCCTGCACGCCTCGCTCTACGGCCGCGGGGAGGCCCTGCGCCCGCTGCTCAAGGCCCCGAAGCTCGCTGCCGGAACCGGCGAGTTCGACGCCGTGGCCGCCGCGGCGACCTTTGACGAGGAGAAGGGCGAGATGACCGTCTTTGCCCTGAACCTGGCCGAGGAAGCGGTCGACCTGCACCTGAGCGCCCGCTCCTTTGAAACCCTCGCGCCCGTGGAGCACATCGTGCTGGACGGCGACCTGTTCGCGCAGAACACGTTTGCCGAGCCGGAGAAGGTCCTGCCCCACAGCGCGCCCGTCGCCGCGTGCGAAAAGGGCGAGAGCGACGTCAAGCTGCCGGCGCGGTCCTGGAACGTGCTGCGGTTCTCGATTTAACGCGCCTTTGGCGGCGCGGGAGCAATGCTTCGCTCCCGCGCCGCCTCTTTGCGTTCTGAAATGCGGAACGCCCGGCGAGGAATTTCGGCCGCGGATTGAGCGAAAGGGAAATTTGTGTTAACATATACGTAAGATATATTTTGGGGGAGGGAAACGGTATGCCTTACGTTTCGACAATGGAGATTTACCAGGACGGTCTGCAGAAGGGATATGGCACGCCCATGTTCAACTGCATCAACTACGAGATGATCCGCTGGGCCATCGAGGCCGCGGAGGAGGTCGGCATGCCCGTGCTCATCGGCCACTTCTACGGCTTTGAGACGAACATGGACCCCGCGGTGGCCGAGATGGTGACCAAGTACTACGCCTCCAAGGTCAAGGTGCCCGTCGCGTTCCACCTGGACCACTGCCCCACGGCCGAGATCTGCATCAGCCGCATGAAGCACTTCGACTCCGTGATGATCGACGGCTCGCACTACGACTTTGAGGAGAACGTCCGCCTGACCAAGGAGGTCGCCGACATCGCGCACAAGATGGGCATCGTTGTCGAGGCGGAGCTGGGCAAGGTCGGCAACGCCGGCAACGCCGCGGACGTCAACAACCCCGATACGTACACGGACGTGCAGCAGGCCGTGGAGTTCGTCGAGCGCACGGGCTGCGATTCCCTGGCCATCGCCATCGGCAATGCGCACGGAAACTACGTCGCCAAGCCCAACCTGGCCTTTGACCGCCTGCGCGAGCTGCGCGCCGCGCTCGATCTTCCCCTGGTGCTGCACGGCGGAAGCGGCATCCCGGACGACCAGTTCGGCCGCTGCGCCGCGGAGGGCATGAGCAAGTTCAACATCTTCACGGAATACAATATGACGCTCTCCAACGCCATGAAGGCTTCGCTGGATCGGCAGAACAAGGGCGGCCTGCAGGTGCTCTGCGACTGCAAGGAGGCCTGCAAGGAGCTCGTGCGCCACAAGATTCGCATCGTCAATCCGAAGGGACTGCGGGTGGTGTAAATGAAAAACACGTTCACCGGGAAGCTCGTGCGCCTGCGCGCGTTTGAGCCCGAGGATCTCGCCCTGTTTGAGGCGGAGGACAGGAACCGCGATACGGAGAAAGATCGCTGCGACTACATGATCCAGCTCCCGCGCGCGGCCTGGAAGCTGCGGGAGGACTTCCCCAGCCGCCTAAGGCGCGAGGGCGAGATGGAGACCTTCCGCTTCATGATCGAGGACCTGGAGGGCAACACCGTCGGCTCCATCAACGCGCACGACGTGGACGCGCGCATGGGCACGTTCAGCTATGGCCTGGGCATCTACGAGCCGTATCGCCGCAGGGGATACGCGCGGGAGGCCATCCTGCTGCTGCTCCGGTTCTACTTCCTGGAGCTGCGGATGCACAAGTGCAACACCGCGGCCTATTCCTTCAACGAGGCATCTATCGGGCTGCACCGGAGCCTGGGCTTTGTGGAGGAGGGGCGCCTGCGGGAGGTTGTCTACACAAAGGGGCGCTACTTCGACGACGTGTGCTTCGGCATGACGCGCGAAGAGTTCCTCGAAGAATACAGCGAATTTGCTCAGGAGGGGTGAAGCACCCGTGAAGAGGGATTTGATCGCGTACGGAACCCCGTTCATGGATAATCTCGTTCACATCGACCACCTGCCCACGAAAAAGGACGAGGGCGCGCGCATTTTGCAGACGAGCTGGCAGGGCGGCGGCAAGGTCTCCTCGGCGCTGACGGCCTTTGGCCAGCTCGGCGGGGCCTCGTCCATGCTGGGCGTGGTCGGCGCGGACAGCTATGGCGACTTCCTGCTTCGCGACTACGCACGCTACGACGTCGACACCAGCCATATGGTCCGCGACGGCGTCAACTCCTTTTCCCTCGTCCTCTCGGACGAGGTGACGCACGGCCGCAACATCATCGGCCGGCCGGGAACGACGCGCCGGTACGCGCTGGAGGACATCGACGAGGACTTTGTGCGGCAGCACCACGTGCTGCACCTGGAGAACGCCGACCCCGTCTCCCACCGCCTGGCGGCCATCATGCGGGAGAACGGCGGCACCGTCTGCTTCGACGGCGACGGCTACTCCGATGCGACGCAGGCCATGCTGCCCGAGATCGACGTGTTCATCGGCTCGGAGTTCTACTACAACAAGCTCTTTGGGGAGAGCGAGGAGTACGAGAAAAACCTCAGCGCGGTCCGCGCGCGCGGGCCGAAGGTCGTGGTCTTCACCCTGGGCGACAAGGGCTCCGTCGTCGCCTGGGAGGACGGCTGGTCGTTTGCGCCCGGGTTCAAGGTCCCGGTCGTGGACACGCTCGGCGCGGGCGACGTCTACCACGGCGGCTATATCTTCGCCATGATGCAGGGCAAGCGCCCGGACGAGTGCGCGCGCTTTGCCAACGCCGTGGCAGCCATCAAGTGCACGGGGATCGGCGGCCGCGCCGGCACGCCGAACCTGGAAATGGTCGAGCAGTTCCTGGAGACGGGGACGTTTGACCGCAGCCTCATCGAGGAAAAGACAAAGCTCTACGCCAACTTCGGCGTCTAAAACAAAAAAAGCGGAGGGGTGTACATGGAAAAGTTCGTAAAGATCGGCATCGTGCCCATCAAGCGCGGCTTCACGGACATGGTCAGCGCGCTGGAGCAGAAGGATCTCTTCCTGAAGAAATGTCATCAGATCGCGCCCGAGGCGGTGGATCTGTGCGATTTGGAGGGCGTGCTGCCCGAGGGCATCCTCTACGACGCGGGCCAGCTGGACGCGGTGTGCGACTTCCTGCACGCGCAGAAGGCCGACGCGATCTTCATGCCGCACTGCGACTTCGGGTGCGAGGAGGTCGTCGGGCGCCTGGGCGCGCGGATGAAGCTGCCCGTGCTCGTCTGGGGCAACCGCGACCCGCTGCCCGTGCCCGGCCAGCGCGACCGCGACACCCAGTGCGGCACGCTCGCCTCGACCAAGTGCCTGCAGCGCTACAAGGTGCCCTTCTCCTACATCATCAACAGCGACGTGGACGGCGAGATGTTCCGCAAGGGCTTTGTGGACTTCTGCGCGGTCGCGGCCGTGGCCAAGAAGGCGCGCGGCATGCGCATCCTGCAGGTCGGCTCCCGCCCGCAGCCGTTCCTTTCCGTCATCTACAACGAGGACGAGCTGCTGCGCAAGTTCGGCATCGAGATCACGCCCTACTCCTCCGCGGTGCTCGCCAACGACGTCAAGAAGATCCTGGAAACGCGCGCCGACGAGGTCGACGAGGGCGTCCGCCTCTACGCGGAGAAGGTCGACGTCTCCAAGATGCCGGTCGAAAGCCAGCGCGCGCAGCAGGCGCTCAAGCTCGCCATCCTGGACAAGGTCGTTTCGTCCAAGTCCGACGGCGTGGCCCTGGAGTGCTGGACCGTGCTCGGCCAGGCCATCGGCGTGGGCGGCTGCCAGGTGATCGGCATGCTGGCGGACCTGGGCATCCCCTGCGCGTGCGAGACGGACGTGCTGGGCGCCATCTCCGCGGTGCTGCTCAAGGCCGCGACGCTCGGCCGCGAGCCCATCTTCTTTGCGGACATCACCGTGCGCCATGCCAACGACGACAACACGGAGCTCCTCTGGCACTGCGGACCGTTCCCGGTGTCCCTGGCGCATCCGAACGCAAAGCCCGCGATCGCCCCGGGCGGCCAGGGCCAGTTTGAGCTGCACAATGGCGAGGTGACCATCTGCCGCATGGACGCGCTGGAGGGCAAGTACACCCTCATGAGCGGCCAGGGCACGGCGGTGGACGGGCCGGCAAAGGGCGGCACCTACGTCTGGGTCAAGGTCAGCGATTGGGAGAAGTGGGAGGAGAAGCTCGTCTTCGGCCCCTACATCCACCACGTGGCCGGCGCGTTTGGCTCCTACAGCCAAATCCTCAGCGAGGCCTGCAAGTACATCGGCGAGGTGGAGCCCGATCCCATGGACCCGGTCTGCCGCGTCCTGGGAAAGTGAACCGGATTCCGGTAAAGGGGCCGGCTTCCGGTAAACATGTTGTAACAAAAGCCCCGCGGCGGGTTCCGCGCCTGCCGCAGGGCTTTTTTTCGCGCCGGGTGTCTGGTATAATGATCGCAAAGGAGGACTTGCGGTGGACGAAGAAAGACGACTCCTCGCATGGCTGAAGGAAAAGGGCCGCGTCGCGCTGGCCTTCTCCGGCGGGGTGGATTCAACGTATTTGCTCTCTGTCGCGCTGGAGGCCCTGGGCCGGGAGAACGTGCTGCCCCTGCTCGTGCAGGCGCAGCTCCACTCCCGCCGGGAGGGGAGCGAGGCGCGGGAATACGCCGCGAAATTGGGCGCAGAGCTCCAGATTTTGCCCATGGACATCGCGGACGTGCCGGGCCTTGTGGAGAACCCGCCCGACCGCTGCTACATCTGCAAGCGGGCGCTCTTTGCCAGGATGGAGCAGGAGGCCCGGGCGCGCGGCTTTGACGTGATCCTGGACGGCACAAACGCCGACGACGTGGGCGACTACCGCCCGGGGATGCGCGCCCTCGCGGAGCTGGGCGTGCAGAGCCCGCTCAAGGAGCTGGGCTTTACCAAGGCGTGCATCCGCCGCCTCTCCGCCGCGCGCGGCCTGCCCACGGCGGAAAAGCCCGCGCTGGCGTGCCTGGCCACGCGCATTCCCTTTGGCACGCGGCTGGATGCGGAGACCATGCGCCGCATCGACGAGGCGGAGACGCGCCTGATGGCGCTGGGCTTTGCCCAGGTCCGCGTCCGCGCGCACGGCGGCGTTGCGCGCATCGAGGTGCCCAAGGCCCGGATTCCGGAGGCCGCGGCGCGCGCGCAGGAGGTGGCCGAGGCGGTCCGCGCCTGCGGATTCGACTTTGCGGCCCTGGACCTGGACGGGTATAAGATGGGTTCCCTGAACCTGCATGTGGGGGAGAAATGATGGAAATTCGAGAGATTTTGGGCAAGGTCCGCGCGGGCGAGATGAGCGTGGAGGACGCGATCATCCAGATGCGGCTGGAGCCCTTTGAGGACCTGGGATACGCGCGCGTGGACCACCACCGCGCCCTGCGCCAGGGCGTGGCCGAGGTCATCTACTGCGCGGGCAAGACCGCGGAGCAGACGCGCGGCATCGCACAGGCCATGCTCCGCCGCGGCGCGGAGAACATCCTGCTCACGCGCGTGCGGCCCGAGCACTATGCGGCCGTGCGCGACCTGGACGAGGACGTGGAGTATCACGAGGCGGCGCGGATCGTCGTGGTGCGGCGGCGGCCCGTAGCCATGCCGGAGACGCACATCTGCGTCGTCACCGCGGGGACGAGCGACCTGCCCGTCGCCGAGGAGGCGGCCATCACCGCCGAGGTCCTGGGCAACCGCGTGGACCGCGTCTACGACGCGGGCGTGGCGGGCCTGCACCGCCTGCTCGCCAGCGCGGAAACGCTCATGCGCGCCAATGCGCTGGTGGTCGTCGCGGGCATGGAGGGCGCGCTGCCCTCGGTCGTGGGCGGGCTCGTGGACCGGCCGGTCATCGCGGTGCCGACCTCCGTCGGCTACGGCGCGAACTTCGGCGGGCTCTCCGCGCTGCTCACGATGCTCAACTCCTGCGCCAGCGGCATCTCCGTCGTCAACATCGACAACGGCTTTGGCGCGGGCTACATCGCCTCCCAGATCAATCACACCGGTTTCGTCCCGGGAAATGTATAAAAATCAGGACAGCGAGGAAAACAAATATGAAAATTCTCTATTTTGACTGCTTCTCCGGCATCAGTGGAGACATGACCATGGGCGCGCTGCTCGACGCGGGCGGCGACGCCGAGGCCCTGAAGCGGGACCTGGCCAAGCTCGGCCTGGGCGACGCCTTCCACCTGCACATCCACAAGGCCCTCAAAAACGGCGTGATGTGCACGCATGTGGACGTCGCGACGGACCACGTACACGGCGACCATGACCACGACCACGGCCATGACCACGACCATGGTCACGAGCACAGCCACGATCATGACCACGAGCACAGCCACGACCATGATCATGACCATGACCACGAGCACGACCACGGCCACGAGCACGTGCACCGCGGCCTGCACGACGTGCTGGCGGTGATCGACGGCAGCACCCTGGAGGAGGCGGTCAAGGAGACGGCGCGGCGCATCTTCCGCACGCTGGCCGAGGCGGAGGCCAAGATGCACGGCACGACCGTGGACGAGGTGCACTTCCACGAGGTCGGCGCCATCGACGCCATTGTGGACGTGGTCGGCGCCGCGATCCTGGTCCACCAGCTCAAGCCGGACCGCATCCTCTGCTCCCGCATCAACGTGGGATCAGGGTACGTGCAGTGCGCGCACGGGCTCTTCCCCGTGCCGGCGCCGGCGGTTGCGGAGATCCTGCGCGGCAAGCCCTGGTTCATGGGCCCGGGCCGCGGGGAGCTGTGCACGCCCACGGGCGCGGCCATCGCCGCGACGCTGAGCGAGGAGTTCGGGCGCATGCCGGTTCTGGAGGTGGACGCCATCGGCTACGGCGCGGGCCAGCGCGAGATGGAGACGCTCAACGCCCTGCGCGTGATCGTGGGACACGAGTCAAAAAAAGCGTAGCCCCCGAGGTGACGGTGCTGACCGCGAACATCGACGACATGCCGGGAGAGGCCTTCGGCTACCTCCTGGAGCGGCTGATGGGTGCGGGCGCGCTGGACGTCGCCTTCCTGCCCATGACGATGAAGAAGAGCCGTCCGGGCGTGATGGTGCAGGTGGTCTCCCGCGTGGAGGACGAGGAGCGCATGGGACGGCTGCTCCTTGCGGAGTCCAGCACCTTGGGGGTTCGCCTTGCGCGGATGCGGCGCATGGTGCAGGAGAGGGAGTTTGTGCGGGTGCAGACGCCCTATGGTCCCATCGACATGAAGGTTGCGCGGGATACGGGCCGCGCCTGCCCGGAGTACGAGCAGGCGGCTGCCCTCGCCCGGGAGGCGGGCGCGCCCTATCTTGCGGTGTACGAGGCCGCGATGCAGGCCTATCGAGAGCGGAAAAAGGAGGAATAGCGGCATGATGCAGCGGCTGGTATTGGTGGTGAACACGGGCGGGAGCGAGGGGCTCTCCATGGTCAAGGGCATCCGCAGCGCGGGCGTTTTCTGCACGATGACGGATGCGGCGCGCCTGGACGTGCCCGAGGAGGCGAAGGGCGTGGTGGTCATCGGCGGGCCGAGCGAATACGCGCGCCCCTGCCTGCGCAAGCTGCTGGACCGGCAGCTGCCCATCCTGGCCTTTGGCGACCCGGCGGCGCGCCTCTGCGAGGAGCTGGGCGGCCAGGTCACGGGACATGCGGTGACGAACCAGCTGCGGGACGTGCACTTTGCGAACCTGGGCGTGTGCCGGGACGTCGAAGGGGGCATGCGCATGCTGCAGAGCGCGGAGTACCTGAGCCTTCCGCAGGGCTGCCGCACGCTGAGCGTCGCCGAGGGCGTGACGCTGGGCTTTGACGACGCGCAAGGGCGCTGCACGGGCTTCCAGTTCATGCCCGAGGCGCACGACGTCGAGGCCAGCGAGATCATCGGCAACTTCCTCTGGAACGTGCTGGGCCTCCAGCCCAACTATACGTTTGAGGGCTACATCGACCAGGCCGTGACCAGGATCCGCGATGCCGTGGGCGACGGGCAGGCGGTCTGCGTGCTCTCGGGCGGCGTGGACAGCACGGCCGCGGCGTGCCTGGCCAAGCGCGCGGTGGGGGACCGGCTGCACTGCCTCGTGATCGAGAAGGGGCTGGGGCGCAAGGGCGAGCTGGAGTGCATCCAGCAGGTCCTGGGCGGGGAGCTGGGGTTGGACTACCGGCTCATCCAGGCGCAGGGCCGCGTGATGGAGCAGCTGCGCAACTGCGTGACGCCCAGCCAGAAGCGGCAGGCCGTGGAGCAGTTCATCGCGGACCGCATCTCCGACGAGGTCGCGCGCCTGGGCGGGCACGTCGTCGTGGTCAAGGGGACCAACTACACCGAGCTGCTGGGCGGCGAGGACCACGGCCGCCTGGCCGGGGACATCCCGGTGATCGAGCCGCTGCGCCTGCTGTTCAAGGACGAGGTCCGGCAGATCGCGGGGCTCCTGGGCGTGCCGGAGACCGTGGTCAAGCGCCAGCACTACCCCAGCGCGGGCATCGCGCTGCGCTGCATGGGCGCCGTGGACGGCGAAAAGCTCGCCGCGCTGCGCCAGGCGGACGAGATCCTGCGCGAGACGCTGGAGGAATCCGGGCAGAACAAGCCCTCCACGCAGGCCTTTGCGGTCCTGGCGGACTTCTCCTCCGCGTTCCTGGACGGCGTTCCGCGCTATGTCGTGATCCTGCGCGCGGTCAACGCCTCGGGCGAGGGGACCATCCACGTCCGCCGCCTGCCGCAGGACGTGCTCGAGCGCGCAGCGGAGCGCATCATGAAGGAGACGCCCCGCGTCTACCGCGTGGTCTACGATTTGTCGGCCGTTCCCCCGGCGCACGTCGAGTGGGAGTGAGCGCCGCTACGAAAAAACGCCGATCGGCCTTGGACGGATTCCGTCCGCGCGATCGGCGTTTTTTCGTAGCGAAAAGAACGGCGATGTGCTATAATGAGTAGCGTGGCAGGATGCCCAAAGGAGGGGAGACGCGTGGCCGAATTTTATGCGCACGAGCGCTTGGCCAAGGCTGCGGCGCAGAGCATGACGATGGACCCCATGGTCTACGAGAATTTCTCGGCCTATCTCGTGGGTTCCAACGGCCCGGACCCCATGTTTTTCCGCGTGCTGTGGCGGTTTGAGGGCGGCGGCATGGGGGTGCAGAAGCTGGGCGCGCGCCTGCACGACGAGCGGTGCGGGCGCTTTGTCCGGGAGCTCGTGGACCAGGCGAACACGCCGGCGCAGCGCGCGTACGCGCTGGGATTCCTCTGTCACTACGCCCTGGACCAGGTCATCCATCCTTACGTCCGCTGGCAGTGCCGGCCGGGCGGCGACTTCTCCATGGAGGGCGGGCACGGGTACCTGGAGGAGGCGATCGACTCCGCGCTCTACTGCAAGGACAATCCCAAGGCGGGGAGCCTGGAGCCGCCGGTGATGGAGCTGGGCGTCTTCCTGGTGGAGCCGCGCGCGGAGGAGGAGATCGACGAGCTGCTGCGCACGGCGATCCGCCGCGTGTACGGCGGCAGGAAGATCGCGCCCGGGGAGTTCCGCAAGGCGTTTGCCCGGGTCCGCTGGGCCAAGCGGTACTTGATGCACCCAACGCCCGGGAAGCTGCGCTTTTGGCACATCCTGGAGAAGGTTCTGCGCATGGACTGCCTCATCACCTCGCACTGCAGCCCGCTCGCGCTTCCGGCCTGCGACTTTCTGAATGAAAAGCACGTCGCCTGGGAGGACGACCGGACGCCGGGCGCCCCCAGCCAGGAGTCCGTCTGGGACCTGCTGGAGCGCGCGCAGGGCCGCGCGGTGGAGTACATGACCTGCGCCCAGGAGATCTGGATGGGGGACAAGACCGGCGAGGACCTGCTGCGCCTGACCCGCAACCGCAGCTACAGCTCCGACGCGCCGAACTCTGCGCAGGCATAAAAAAACAAGCGTCCATTGCGCAAGCAATGGACGCTGATTGTTGGGTCAAGGGGCTGATGGCAGGGATTACCTTTCGCCTCTTTCTCTGCGAGCCTGGTAGCACTCGCTGCAGTAGACGGGACGATCATTCTTGGGAATGAAGGGGATCTTGGTGGGCTTGCCGCACTCTGCGCAGATCGCATCGTACATCTCGCGGGGGCGAGAATCGTCGCGGCGGGCGCCACCGTTGGCCTTGCGAGCATCGCGGCACGCCTTGCAGCGGGAAGGCTCGTTCTGGAAGCCCTTTTCAGCGTAGAAAGCCTGTTCACCCGCGGTGAAGACGAATTCGGCGCCGCAGTCTCTGCAAATCAAAGTCTTGTCTTCGTACATGGTAAGGTATCCCTCCGATAGATTGTTGTGCCTGTTTTTTGGTAAGCTGACCTGGTTTTTGCCCCCACACTCGCCAACTGGAAGGTTCGCTCCTAACGGTGTCTCCGTCCCCACTACTACCCCTCTCGGATTGCTCCGGTTGGACTTACTCCTAGGACGCGCCATGTTCATCGGCATTTTGCCGACTTATGTGGATCGCTTCGCCCGCGTCTGGCATCGACTTTCAACCACAGACCTTGCCTCGGATCAAGCAACTGCCCTTATTATAAACGACTTTGTTCAAAAAAGCAACAGGGTTTGTACAAAAAATATTTTCGTTTGTTAAAATGCTGAAAAATACGATCTTGGGTGTTAACGGTTGGCTGTCAAAGCAATGGACGCCATGGTATAATAAATGGAAACCCAAATGTTGGAGGCGGAAATGAAGAAAACGGTCTGGCTGCTGGATGCGGATATGACGCTGTTCGATTTTGAGAAGGCGGAGCGCTTTGCCCTGCGCGAGGCCTGCGCACGCTTCGGAATCGAAATTTCTGTGAAGGAGAGCGCGCTGTACCACGAGATCAACGAGGCGCTGTGGCGAAAGCTCGAGCGGGGCGAAACCACGCAGGCGGCGCTGCAGATCGAGCGGTTTGAGACGTTTGCGGACGCCCTGGGCCTGTCCGCGGACCCTCATGCGCTGGCGGAGGCGTTCGTCGTGCAGCTGGGCGAGGGCTGCTTCCTGTTTGAGCAGGCGCTCTCCCTCCTGCAGAACCTGCACGCGCGCTGCCGGGTGGCCATCGTGACCAACGGCATCACGCAGGTGCAAAAGCGCCGGCTGCAGCTCTCGGGTCTGCACCCTTACGTCGACGCGCTGGTCGTCTCCCAGGAGGAGGGCGTCTCCAAGCCCGACCCGCGCATCGTGGAGCGGGCGCTGGAGCGGTTGGGCTGCGCGGACCGCGCGCAGGCCGCCATCGTCGGCGACTCCCTGACCTCGGACATGGCGGCCGCGCGCAACGCGCGCGTGGACGGGATCTGGTACAACCCCAAGGGACTGCCGCGGCCCGCGGACGCGCCGCACATCGTCGCGGAGATCCGGCAGCTGCACGATTTGATGCAATTCGTATAGCGGAGGAGAGAAGATGGACAGAACGAGAGCGACCTACCACTTTCAACCCGAGAAAAACTGGATGAACGACCCCAACGGCCCGGCGGTGCTCGGGGGAAAGCTCCACATGTTCTACCAGTACAATCCCTTTGGCGCGTCCTGGGGCAACATGACCTGGGGCCACGCCGTGGCCGAGAACCTCGTGCGCTGGAAGCGCCTGGAGCCCGCGCTGCGCCCGGACGCGCCCTACGACAAGGACGGCGTGTTCTCCGGCTGCTGCGTGGTCAGGGAGGGAATCCCGCATCTGCTCTACACGGGCGTGCAGCCCGAGGTGCAGTGCCTGGCGATCGGGGATGCCCACGGGGAACACTTCCAGAAGTACGAGGGCAATCCCATCATCGAGCGCCTGCCGGGGGAGACGCTCACGGGCTTTCGCGACCCCTTTGCCTGGGAGGAGGACGGAAAGACCTACGTCGTCATCGGCAGCGGCGAGCCGAACAAGCGCGGCTTTGCCTTCGTCTACCGGAGCGAGGACCTGAAGACCTGGGAGCGCGTGGGCGAGCTCTGCTCCAAGGACGACCCGCAGGAGGACATGTGGGAGTGCCCGAACTTCCTGCGCTTCCCGGATGGACAGGCCCTGCTGCTCGTCTCGCTGATGAAGGCGCAGGGGGTCTTCGCCATGGAGGGAGCGTATGAAGACCACCGCCTGCACGCGGGGCCCATGCGCCCCTTTGACCTGGGCGACAGCTTCTACGCGCCCAATACCGTCCGCCTGGCGGACGGCCGCGCGATCCTCTTTGGCTGGATGAAGGAGACCGTCCCCGGGCGCGAGAAGGCGGGCTGGCAGGGAATGCTCACGCTGCCGCGGGAGATCGTGCAGCACGGGGATGGAGGCGCCGGCGCGCGCCCCGCGGCGGAGGTCGAGAGCCTGCGCGGGGAAAAGCAAATCGAAAAGCGGAACTTCACCCTGCGCTCCGGGGAAAACCCGCTCAAGGGCCTGCACAGCCGCTGCTGCGAGGTCCTCATCGAGTTCGAGGCGGGCAGCTCCGGCCAGCTGCACCTGGAGCTGTGCAAGAGCCCGCGCGGCGAGGAGAAGGCGGAGGTCCTCTACGACGGCACGGCCGACGCGCTCTACGCCGATACCGGGCGCTGCGGCGGCCGCGGCCGCACGGGCGGCTACGTGCAGGGCCGCGGCAGGACGCGCCTGCGCGCCTTCCTGGACGGCTCCGCGCTGGAGGTCTATCTGAACGACCGCGAAACGCTGACCACGCGCCTGTACCCGGAGCGGGAGGACGCCGACGGCCTGCGCCTTTGGGCGGAGGGCGGCGTGCGCGTGAATCTGCTGCAGGTCTATGAAATGCAAAGCGCATACGAGGAGGAGAAAAAATGAAGGCGAGAGAACTGATGGAAGAGCTGTTTGCCCGGGCGGACGAGCCCGTCCGGGACACGGTGGACACCTGCAAGGCCGGGGACCCGGAGCGCGCGCTGCGCCGGGTCGCCACCTGCTTTATCGCCACGCCCGAGGTGATCCGGGCCGCGGGGGACTGGGGCGCGGACCTGCTCATCACGCATGAGCCGACCTACTACGAGCACCGCGACCATCTGGGCGCGATCCCGGACGACCCCGTGATGCAGGCCAAGAAGCGCCTGCTCGAGGGAACGGGGATGACGGTCTACCGCCTGCACGACCACATGCACGCCAGCACGCCCGACGGCATCATCGAGGGCGAGCTGCACGCCCTGCCCTGGGACTGCGCGCACGACGGCCATTTCGCCGTGACGCTGCGCGAGCCGCGGACCGCGCGCCAGGTCGCCGCGGACCTGGAGAAGCACTGGGGCCTCCGGCGCGTGCGCATGGTCGGCGCGCTGGACGAGCCCATGACCGGCGTGTACCTGATGATCGGCGCCTATGGCGAGGAGAACCACCTCAAGGCCCTGCGCAAGCCCGAGTGCCAGATCCTGGTCGTCGGGGAGACGAGCGAGTGGCGCATCGCGGAATACGTGCGCGACGCGGTGCAGCTAGGGCTCTCCAAGGCGATGCTGGTCTGCGGCCATGTGGGCAGCGAGCGCGAGGGCATGCGCTTCCTGGCGCAGAGCATCGCAAAGGCGCATCCGGACCTGGAGACGCGCTACTTTGAGTGCGGCGAGGTCTACACGGACCTCGGCTAAAAAGAAACGGGGATTCCCGCTGCCCGTTGCCTCTGCTTCGTCCCGTGCCGCCGAAGGCAGCACGGGACTTCGTCTGGGAGGATTGCACGCAGGATCCAAGGGCTTCGGCCTCCCGCGAAAGCGACACGCCGCCGTTGTGGATAGGAAGGGAAGAAAACGGGGAATCCCAACCGGAATTTCCTCTGCGCGGCGGGCAGAGTGGATTGCGCGCGGCATCCAAGGGCTTCGCCCTTGTCGCTGCGGATAAAATTGGAAGAAAGCGGCCTTTTTTCGAAAGAAAGAGAGGAATCCCAACCGGGATTCCTCTTTTTTGTGCGTTTGCGGGCATTACGCGGGCTTCTGCGCGGAGACGATGAGCATCATCGGTCGGCGCATCTCGTCGCGCATGCCGGGAAGGTCCAGCATGCTCTCCGGCGGCGGGGGCTCGACCACGCGCGCGAGGCGGAAGCCGTTCGTCAGCAGCGCATCCAGATAGGTCGTGAGCGTGCGGTGATACTTGGTCACCGGCTCCCCGAGGAAGACCGCCTGGCGCGGCCCCTCGTAGTAGTAGTTGTCCACGGGGAAGTGGAGGATATTCCCCTCCGCGTCGTAGAACCAGTCCTGCGAGCCGTAGGCCGTGAAGACCGGGTGCTCCACGGAGAAGAGGAACGCGCCGCCCGGCCGCAGCCAGCGCGCGATGTTCTGCACCAGCGGCACAAAATCCCGCACATAGTGGAAGGCGAGGGAGCTGAACACGATGTCCACGCTGGAGTCGGGCAGGACGAGGTCCTCCATCGCGCAGCGGCGGTAGGTCACGACCGGGGCGGCGTTCTTCTCCTGCGCAGCGGCCAGCATCTTTTCCGAAAGGTCGATCCCAAGGACGCTGCGCGCGCCGTGCGCTGCGGCGTAGGCGCAGTGCCAGCCGTAGCCGCAGCCCAGGTCCAGCACCTCCTTGCCGGAAAAGTCCGGCAGGAGCGGTTCCAGCGCCGGCCATTCGCCCGCGCCCGCCAGGCCGTACCGGGAGCGCGACATCTCGCCGTATTTCTCGAAAAATCGCTCCTCGTCGTATTTGTTTTCCTTCATTTTTGCATCTCCTTTGGGAAATCAGAATCCGATGACGGAGCCGTCCGCGCGGGGCTCCGTGGCCCCGGCCCAGCTCTCGCCCGCGCGCAGGATCATCTGCCCGCGGCCGTACTGGCCGCCCGAGAGAACGCGGATCTCGTGTCCGCGGCGGCGCAGCGCGTCCACGACCGCGTGGGGGAAGGACGGCTCCATGTCAAAGCGCAGCCCGTCCGTCCAGCAGAAGCGCGGCGCGTCCAGCGCGGCCTGGGGGTTGTGTCCCTCGTCGAGCAGGTGGACGAGCACCTGCATGTGCGCCTGAGGCTGCATGTAACCGCCCATGATGCCGAACGGGCCCAGGGGCTTGCCGTCCCGCGTCAGGAACCCGGGGATGATGGTGTGGTACGGGTACTTGCGCGGCGCGACGACGTTGGCGTGGCCCTCGGCAAGGGAGAAGCACGCGCCGCGGTTTTGCAGGCAGATGCCCGTGCCCGGCACGAGCACGCCGGACCCGAAGCCCTCGTAGAGGCTCTGGATCATGGAGATGCTGTTGCCCTCTCCATCGGCGGCGCAGAAGTAGACCGTGTCCCCGCGCAGGGGCTCGCCGGGGGCGTAGACGCGCGCGCGGTCGGAGATGCAGGCCGCGCGCGCGCGCGCGTATTCCTTGGAGAGCAGGTCCTCCGGCGAAACGCGCATGTAGGCGGGGTCTGCGATGTAGTGCAGCGCGTCGGCAAAGGCCAGCTTCATGGCCTCCATCATCATGTGGAGCTTGTCCACCTCGCCCGCGCCCGCAAGCGGCAGCGCCTCGAGGAGGTTCAGCGCCAGCAGCGCCGTCATGCCCTGGCCGTTGGGCGGCAGCTCCCAGACCTCGCAGCCGCGGAAGGAGGTGTGCACGGGCGCCACCCAGCGCGGCGCATACGCGGCCAGGTCCTCGCCGCGCAGCAGGCCGCCGCTCTCCCGGCTGTAGGCGTCGATGCGCGCGGCCAGCTCGCCCTCGTAGAGGTCGCGGCAGTGGCTTTCCGCCAGGCGGCGGAGCGTCTGGCCCATGTCCGGCCAGGCGAAGCGGTCGCCCGCGCGGAAGGTGCGCCCCTCGGGGTTGAAGCCCTCGGCCCAGCGGCGAAGGACCGGGTCCTGCGCATGGGCGAAGAGGTCCGTGCAGGTGTTCAGAATCGGCGCGTTGTCCGGGGAGAGCGCGTAGCCGCGGCAGAGCTCGATGGCCGGGGCGAAGAGCTCCGGCAGGGACTTTGTGGCGTAGCGCTCGTGCAGCGCGGCCCAGCCCGCGGGCGCGCCGGGCACGGTCACGGGCAGCCAGCCGCGCTTGGGCATCTCCTTTGCGCCCGGGCAGGCCGCCAACACGCGCTCGCGCGTGAGCAGCGCCGGGGAGAAGCCGCTGGAGTTGAGCCCGGCCAGCGCCTCGCCGCGGAAGGAGACGATGGCAAAGCAGTCCCCGCCCACGCCGTTGTTTGCGGGATCGACGACCGGCAGCGCCGCGGCCATGGCCAGGGCGGCGTCCACGGCGTTTCCGCCCTCGTGCAGGATCTGCAGGCCGGCCTGCGTGGCCAGCGGGTGGGAGGAGGCGACCATGCCCCGGTGCGCGTAGACCAGGTTTCGCCGGGAGGCGAAGGGATAGTATTGCGGATCAAACATTCCGATTCTTCTTCCTCGCTTTTCAGCGTGTTTTCTGTTGGGGCGCTCAGGACTGGGCGGCCTCCCATTCCTCGTAGAGCGCGGCGATCTTCTTTTGCAGTTCGTCGTATTTCCGGCTGAGCGCCTGGGCGCGGGCGTTGTCCGCGTAGGTGTCCGGGTCGCTCATCTCGATCTCGAGCTCCGTCATCTGCCCTTCCAGGTCGGTGATGCGCGTCTCCAGGTTGGCCACGAGCTCCCGCTGGCGGCGGGCGGCCTCCTGGGCGGCCTTTTCGCGCTTTTTCTCCTCGCGCAGGGCGGTCTTGGTCTTGGCGGGCGCGAGGTCCTCCTCGGGCAGGGCCTTCTGCGCGGCCTTTTCCAGGTAGTCGTCGTAATTGCCGATGTATTCCGTCACGCCGTCGGGCTCCATCACGATCACGCGGTCCGCGATGCGGTTGATGAAGTAGCGGTCGTGGGAGACGGTCAGGATCGTGCCCTCAAAGCCGAGCAGGGCGGTCTCCAGCATCTCGCGGCTGTCCATGTCCAGGTGGTTGGTGGGCTCGTCCAGGATGAGGAAATTGTCCTGGCGCAGCATGAGCTTTGTCAGCAGCACGCGCCCGCGCTCGCCGCCCGAGAGCGTGGAGATGGGCGCGAGCACGTCGTCCCCCGTGAAGAGGAAGCCGGCCAGCGCGTTGCGGATCGTGGTCTGGTCCGTGCGGGGGAAGTCGTCCCAGACCTCGTTGAGCACGTCCTTGTCCGGGTGCAGGCCCTGCTGCTGCTGGTCGTAGTAGCCGACCTCCACGCCCGCGCCGAAGCGCACGGAGCCCGCATCCGGGGCCTCCTGGCCGACGAGGATCTTGAGCAGCGTGGACTTGCCCACGCCGTTTGCGCCCAGCAGCGCGATGCGGTCCCCCGCGCGCACGTGCAGGTTCAGCCCGTGGAAGAGGCGGCGCTCGCCAAAGGACTTGGACAGGTCCTCGCACAGGAGCACGTCGTTGCCCGTGCCGCGCCCGGCGTGGAAGCGGAAGAAGACGTTGTGCTCCTCTACGGGCTTTTCGAGGCGCTCGATTTTGCTCAGGCGCTTCTCCCGGCTCTTGGCCTTGATGTGGGAGGCCTCCGTGTTGTAGGCGCGGTACTGCGCGATGATGGCCTCCTCCCGCGCGATCTCCTTCTGCTGCAGGGTGTATTCCTTCAGGCGGCGCACCATGACCTCCTCGCGGAGCTTGAGGTAGCGCGTGTAATTGCCCTCGTACTGTTCGATCTTTCCAAAGGACAGCTCCGCGATCGAGTTGCAGACCGCGTCCAGGAAATAGCGGTCGTGCGAGACCACGACCACCGCGCCCTTGTAGGCGCGCAGATAGTCCTCCAGCCACTGGATGGAGGTCAGGTCCAGGTGGTTGGTGGGCTCGTCCAGGAGCAGAAGGTCCGTGCGCAGCAGCAGGAGCTTGCCCAATTTGAGGCGCGTGCGCTCCCCGCCCGAGAGCGAGGGCACACTTTGGTCGTACTGCGCGCTGGTAAAGCCCAGGCCCGTCAGCACCCCCTGCAGGCGCGAGCGCCAGCTGTAGCCGTCCTCCTCCTCGAAGCGGTCGGTGAGCTTGGCGTAGTCCTCCGAGAGGCGCGCGTACTGCTCCGGATCGACGTCGTGCAGCTCGCCCATGCGCGCCTCCATCTGCCGGAGCTGTTCCTCCATCTCAAAGACGCCGGCAAAGCAGGTCTCCATCTCCTGCCAGACCGTGCGCTCGCTCGTCAGGTCGTCCAGCTGCGTGTGGAAGCCGATGCGCAGGCCGCGCGTCGTGCTCAGGGTCCCGCCGTCGTAGGTGTCCTGGCCGGCGAGGATCTTGAGCAGCGTGGACTTGCCCGAGCCGTTGGAGCCGACAAGGCCCACGCGGTGGTGATCCTGCACGGTCAGCGTCACGCCCTTGAGGACCTCGTTTACGCCGAAGGATTTGGTCAGTTGGTTGGTCTGTAAGACGATCATGGTGCTCCCCTTTCCCTGGGACGATGTACTCTCATATCCTTCATTGTAGCACAGGACAGGACTTCATGCACGGCTTTTTTGCCGCACCCTGCGCTTCGGTTGACACCGGGGGCGGCGGACCGTATAATCAAGGCAGAGTGAGCGGAAACCCGGCTCGAAAGGGAGGTTTGCAGATATGGCAGTCATTCAGATGCCCAGCCGCGGCAAGAAGGACGAAACCGGCATGATCACCAAGTGGTACAAGAAGACGGGGGACTGGGTCGCAGAGGGGGACGAGCTCTTCTCCTTTGACACGGACGACGGTTCCTATACGGTAAAGTCGCAGAAGGCGGGGCGGCTCGTCGCCATCTTCGTCCCCGAGGGCGAGCTGGTGCACTGCCCCACAGACGTTGGGATGCTCTCCTCCCCCTCGCCGGAGTCCGTGCTGCACCTGGGCCGGATGCAGTTCGTGGACGAGGAAAAGCCCCGCGTCGCCCCGCACGCGGACCCGGAGCCGATCTCCCCCGATGCAGAGCCTGCCCCCCTGGCGGAGCCCGCCCCGGAGGCGGAGCCCGCCCCGGAGGCAGAGCCTGCCCCCGAAGCAGAGGAGGCCCCGCTGGCAGAGCCTGCCCCGGAAGCAGAGGAGGCCCCCGCCCCCCAGGCAGAGGCTGCCCCCCTGGCAGAGGCTGCGCCCGAGGAGCTTGGCGACGCGGAGCCGCAGGCGGACGAGGCCCCCGCGGAGCTGGATTCTTCCGCGCAGGAGGGCGCGGAAGAGACCGCGCCGGAGGAGGACGCGCAGCCAGTCGAGGCGGCGGAGCCGGAGGAGGACGCGCCCGGAATCGCGCTCTCCTTTGCCGATATGGAGCCGGAGGAAGCGGACGAGGAGGAGGCGCGCGCCGCTGGGGCGGAAGCGGCGGAGGACGGCGCGCCGGAATCCGAGGCGCAGGCGGAAGACGCGCCCGAATCCGAGGCGCCGCAGGAGGAGACGGCAGAGGAGACGATGCCAGAGCAGGAGCCGGAGCAGCCCGAACCGGAGGCCGCGGCGGCCGAACCGGCGCGGCCGGCGAGCCTCACCCGGCGCGTGGACGTGGCGCTCTGCCAGGACATCGCCGCGCGCACGGGCGTCACCCTAGCGGCCATGGTGCGCTTTGCGGCCCTGCGCAGCGCGCTGGCGGGGCTGCTTGCGCCCCTGGAGGACGAGACGCTGCGCGGCATGAGCGCGCAGCAGGATCTGCCCAACGTGCAGGACCTGGGCAAGTGGGGCGTCGTGCGCGCGCAGCGCACGGGCGCGGGCGAGCTCTGCTTCCTCGTTCCGGCGGCGGCGGAGACGGCGCGGCGCAAGGGCGAGGCGGTCGAGTGGGTTCCGACGCTGGAGCTGACGCTCTGCTTTGACGAGGCGAAGCTCTCCCTGGAGGAGGCCGCGCGCTTCCTCGGCGATACGTGCCGGAATCTGGAGAACTTCTGGGATCTCCTGCTGTGATGGGCGCAAAAAAGGACGGCTTTTGCCGTCCTTTTTTGCGTGCCAAAGGCCCGCTTCCTCGCGGCGTACACGCCGTCGGTGCGGATTTTCGAGGAAAGGGGCCTCTTTCCGCACACAAAGTCAGCACGCTTCGAAAGCATGATTCCGACTGGCATTCACGCCGCTGAGGATGGAACAGGGAAGGGGCGAAAGCCCCTTCCCTGTTCCATCTGCGAAGCAGCAAAGGCTTTTTGCGTCAGTCGAGGAGGTAGGCGCCGTCCGCGCGGAGGGTTTCGCGCAGGAGGTTCGGGTCCAGGTCGCGCGGGGCGATGCCGGCCTTGGCGCTCAGCACCGCGGCGAGCCCGCCCGCGTGGCCGATCGCGCCGACGATGGGCGCGGTGCGGAACGCGCCCTGCGCCCGGTAGGAGACGGAGGTGCAGCGCCCCACCGTCAGCAGGTTGCTGACCTGCGCATTGACCAGGCAGCGATAGGGGAGGGAGCGGATCTTTCCCCAGTAATAGCGGTTTTCCTCCGCGTGGCTGGCGAAGCGGCGGGAGGCGTCGTTCTGCCCCTGGTTTCCCGCCTCGTGCACGTCCACGGGGTAGGCGGAGAAGGCGATGGCATCCGGAAACTCGCGGCAGGCGTACACGTCGTCGTCCGAGAGCGTGTAGAGCCCGACGATCTGGCGCGAGCTGCGCACGCCCACGAACGGACCCGTGTAGAGCAGGCGCGCCTCCTCAAAGCCGGGAATGTACTTGCGGAACATGCGGTAGAGCTCGTTGGCCTGGCGCCGGCCCTCGATCTCGGCCATCGTCAGGGAGTGCGGGTCCAGGTTGTCAAACCCCTCCAGGTGCGAGGTGTTGATGATGACCTCGCCCGGGTTGCTCGTCTCGAAGAAGAGCACGTCCCGCCGGGAGAAGCTGAGCGCGCCCTCGGCCACGGCGCGCTCCGTGGTGCGCGTGAAGCCGCCGATGGAGAGGCGGCAGGCGCGGTCCACCTTGTGGGTGTCGTGCTCCAGGCGGGGGAACTCCTCGTCGTGCGCGCGGATGTAGGCGCGGGTGCGCTCGACGTCCACGTTGTTGACGCGCAGCATCATGGTCATGGCCTGGGGCGTGCCGGTGCTCGGGCTGCCGATGTGGAAGGGCACGCCCGCGCGCGCCGAGAGGTCCGCGTCGCCCGTGGCGTCGAGGTACACCTTGGCGCGCACGCGGAAGAGCCCGGCCTTGCCGCAGAGCTGCACGGAGGCGATGTCCCCGGACTCGACCTGCACGTCGGCCAGCATCGTGTGGTAGAGGAGCTCGACGCCCGCCTCCAGCGCCATCTCCTCCAGCTCGGTCTTGAGCCCCTCGGCGTCAAACGGGGTCACGGTGTAGGTATAGCCCGTCGTGTCGAAGATGTGGCCGGGGGAGAGGCCCTTGCGCTGCAGGCGCTGGATGACCTCGTCCGCGATGCCGCGCACGATGAGCGTCTCGCCCGCGTGGAAGGTCATCATGGGGCCCACGCCCGCGGCGGTGAGCATGCCGCCGAGGAACCCGTATTGTTCGACAAGGAGCGTGCGCGCGCCGCAGCGCGCTGCGGCGATGGCCGCGATGGCGCCCGAAAAGCCGCCGCCGACCACGAGAACGTCGTAGATGTCCTGCATGAACGGTTCCCTTCCCTTTTTCTATGAAGCTCTATGCGGGGAACGCGGGGATCAGACCCCGCTGCGCCAGGCCGCGCAGCCCTGCCGCAGCAGCCGGGCGAACTCCTGACCATTCGAAAACGGAGGGCAGACCATGGAAGCGCCGCCCGCGTCGCCCACCTGGTGGACGTCGGACCCCGCCGTCATGAGGAGGCCGTGCGCCTGCGCATAGGCGAGGGCCCGGTCGTTGTGGCTGTCGTGGCGGGGGTTGGCGTTGAGCACCTCGATGCCGTCCAGGTGGCGGGCATCCTGGCAGGTGAGGTAGTCGCGGTAGGGGTGCGCCTGGACGAGGACGCCGTCCGGCGTGCTGCGCACGGCCGCGTGCAGCTCCTCCAGGGAGAGGAAGGCCAGGCACGGCAGCTCCGCGAGCTGCTCCGGCGAGACGCCGTAGACGAGGTAGTCCTCCGGCCCGTCGTACAGGCGCACTTCCAGCCCGGGGAACACGCGCAGGCCCGCCTTGCGGCCGGCTTCCGCTGCGCGGCGGTACCCGGAGAAGTAGCGCTCCAGATAGATGCGGTAGTCCTCGCCCGTGGGATGCACGGCGAAGAACTCCGGCGTGTAGTGATCGGTGACAAACAGGGCGTCATACCCCGCGGCGCGCACCTGCTCGACGAGCTGCTCCGGCGCAAGGCGGCCGCAGGGGCTCACGGGCGCGGTGTGCGCATGGGTTTCCACCCTCCAAAGCGATTCCATGTCGTTCCTCCCTCAGTGGAATAGATCGCGCAGGTCGCCGCGCGCGGCGGCAGCCTGCGCGCAGAGGCAGACGGCCTCTGCGTCAAAGCGCGCGTCGTGCGCGGCGGTCTCCGCACCGAAATCCGCCCGCGCCGCGCGGGCGATGGCCTCCTCCGAAACGCCGTAGTGCGCGCGCAGCTCGAGCAGGCTCGGCATCTTGTAGGGGCGGCCGCCGGGCAGGCAGAGCACGCGCGCAAAGCGGTACATCGTGCACAGGCCGTAGCGGTTGGGCAGCGGGCCGAAGGCGCGCTGCAGCACGCGCTTGTCGCGGTTGAGGTGGTGCGCTGCGAGCGTCGCGCCGGAAAAGGCGGCGAGGACCTCCTCCCGCACGGCCGCGGGCTCCGTCCCGACGCGACAGAGAAAATCGGGCGTGAGCCCGGTCAGGCGCTGCACGCGCGCCTCCACGGCCTCGGCGCGGAAGTAGAAGTTCCGGCAGACGCGGCGCTCGCCCTGCACCTCGATGTAGGCGAGCTGCAGCAGCGTTAGCGTCCCGGGGTCGTACTCCGTGTCCAGAAAGACGGCCTTCACGCCTGCGCGCGCAGGTAGGCGGCGATGCGGCCCACGCCCTCCTCGACGAGCCGGGGCGGCGCGGCCAGGTTCAGCCGCACGAAGCCGTCGCCCAGGGGGCCGTAGTCCGTTCCGGCGTTCAGGCGCACCTTCGCCGTTTCCTGCAGGTCCTTAACCAGGTCCTCGCTGCCCCGGTGCAGGTGCCGGAGGTCCAGCCAGAGCAGGTAGGTTCCCTCGTTGGGGTAGACCTTCGCGCCCGCCTCGCGCAGCGCCTGCACGGCAAAGTCGCGGTTGCGCACCACGAGGGCCTTGACCGCCTCGAGCCACTCGTCGCCGGTCTGGTAGGCCGCGGTCGTGGCCAGCACGCCCAGCAGGTTGCCGCCGCCCATGCCGATCTCGCTGGCCTTGTCGGAAAGGGCCTTGCGCAGGTCGGGGTCGGGGACGAGGAAGGTGGAGTGGTTGAGGCCCGCGATGTTGAAGGTCTTTGTGGCGGAGACCGCGACGGCGACGCCCGTTTCCGCGCCGTCCAGCGTCAGGGCCGAGACGTGGCGCCTGCCGTCGAAGACGAAGTCGCAGTGGATTTCGTCTGCGATCAGGGGCACGCGGTGCTTCTTGCACAGGTCCAGCACGGCCTGCAGCGTCTCGCGCTCCCAGACGCGGCCGCAGGGGTTGTGCGGCGAGCACAGGAGCATGAGCCTGCACTCCGCAAGGCGCGCGTCCAGGTCCGCAAGGTCCATCTCGTAGCGGCCGGACGCGGTCTGCACGAGGGGATTTTCCACGATCTCGCGCTTGGCCCGGCGGATGACGCCGGAGAACGGCCCGTAGACCGGGGACTGGATCAGCACCTTGTCCCCGGGCGCGGTCAGCGCGTGCACGGAGAGCAGCAGGGAGTCGACCACGCCCGGGGTGAAGAGCATCTCCTCCCCGCACAGCTTCATGCCGTGGCGGCGGGCGTAGTAGTCGACGATGGCCTGCTTGTCCGCGTCGCTCATGCGCGTATAGCCGAAGACCGGGTGCTCCAGGCGCTTGCGCAGCGCCTCCACGATGCCCGGCGCACAGGGGAAGTCCATGTCCGCGACCCACATGGGCAGCACGCCCTCGGGCGTGGTGTCCCACTTCAGGCACTGGGTGCCGCGGCGGTCAATGCCCGCCTCCAGAGAGAGATTCATATTCTGTCGTCCTTTCTGTTTCCATTAGCGATAAGTGTTCAGCAGTGCGTAGGCGGCGCGGGCGTCCGCGGCAAAGTCGCCGCAGTTCCCCTCGATGCTGACGCGGCCGGCGTAGCCGCCCGCGTGGAGCGCGCGGAAAAAGGCCTCGTACTCCGGCTCCGAGCCGTCGCCCTGGCGCGGATAGGCGCGCTGCACGCGCTCGGCGATGTGCGCGTGCAGGATGCCCCGCTCCACGGCCGTGCAGTCCTCGCCGCCGGACATCATGTGGTAGAGGTCGGCCAGCGCGCCGACGTTGGGCAGGCCGACGCGCGAGGCGAGGTACTGCGCCTCGGCGACGTGGTGGAGGATGTTGCACTCCTGCGCGCGCAGGGGCTCGATGGCGATGGACAGGCCGTAGTCCTGCGCCATGCGCCCGGCCAGCGCCAGGTAGGCGGCAAGGTGCGCGTAGCCCTGGGCCAGGGTCATGCCCTCCGGCAGGCGGCGCGCGCCGCCGGAGCCGAAGACCACGACCTGCACGCCCAGCGCCTGCGCGCGGGAGAAAGCCGTCTGCAGGTAGGCGCGCACGCGCGCGCCCGTCCCCTCCGGCCCGCAGAGGGGGTATTCGGCGGGGATCATGCTGTTCATGGCCTCCACCGGCAGGGGCGAGGACTGCACCGCGGCGTGCAGGTCGGCATAGGCCGCCTCGCTCATCTGCGCGACCTGCGTCATGTTCAGCTCCAGGTAGTCATAGCCGATCTCCCGCAGGATCGGCGCATGGTCGATGGACGTGCAAATTCCCAGGCGAATCATGGTGGTTCCCTCCTTGCGACAAAACGTAGGTTCCTGCATGTTCAATGCGCCGGGCGGCCCTCACCGGAGCGCGACGCCGGCCGCGCGGGCGATGCCCTGCACGCGCGCGACCGCCTCGCGGTAGGCCGCGTCCCCGGTCAGGTGCTCGATGATCATGGGCATGTCGGGCGAGAGCGCCTCCGCGCGCTCGATGTAGTGCGCGATGTCCAGACCGCCCAGGCCCACGGGCACCTCCTCCAGCAGGCAGGTCATGCCGTCGTGCAGCTTGGAGTCCTTGAGGTGGCAGCTGCGGACGCCCGCGCCCAGCAGGTCGAACGCCTCGTCGATGAACTCCCGGTTGTAGAGGTAGGTCCTGGGGCTGTAGACCCAGTTGGTGATGTCGATGTGCACGGCGAAGGCCTCGCGGTCCACGGCGCGCAGAAGGTCCAGGTACTGCTGCGGCGTGTCCGGGATCATCCACTGCATGGCCTCCATGCAGTAATAGGTCTTCTTGGGCTTGACGCTGTCGATGATCTCCTGGATCGAGCGCACCGTCGCCTCAAAGGCCTCCTGCGTGTAATTGGCGCGGTGGAACCCGTCCCAGCGCGCGCCGCGGAACGCCCCGGCGATGTTGACGCAGCAGCGCGCGCCCAGCTCCTCGGCCAGGCGGAGCTGGCCCTTGCACTTTTCCAGGGCGGCCTGGCGCTGCTCCGGAATCTCGGACAGGGGGTTGCTCCAGGCGCCGACCTCCGCGATGCACAGGCCCGCGCCCCGGGCCGCGTCGGCATAGGCGGCGATCTGCGCGTCGCCCGCCGCATACTCTACGGGAAATACCGCCGCCGAAAGGCCCAGCGCGCGCAGGTCCTGCGCCCACTGCTCCGGCGTCTCATGCGAAAGCACGTGGGAAATGCCAAGTCTCATATTTGCTCACCTCTCGATGTGGTTTGCTTCGTCCGCCTCGTCCCGGCAGTACCAGGTTGGGCGGGAAAGGCCGTAGGGGCCGTCGTACCAGGCGCGAACCTGGCGGATTTGCCGCCGCATGATCTCCACCTGTTCCGCGCCCCGGGGGATCGCCCAGGGGAGGGAGGAGATCTGGTTCACCGCCACGTACAGGGCGAGCAGCGGCCAGAACGCGTCGGGCGGCTCCCCGCGGAAGTAGGCGCGCAGGAGCGCGCGGGAGAAGGCGGGGGAGCAGGCGACGCTCCAGGGCAGGCGGCTGAACTCCTCCCAGGGGTCGCCGTAGTCCATGCGGTCAAAGTCGATGACCCCGAGGCGGAAGGCGGCGTCCAGGACCATGTTGGCCACGGAATAGTCGCCGTGCTGGAAGGTGGAGGGCCGGCCGGAGAGCAGCGCCGCGCTGTCCAAGGCGTAGGCCGCAAACTCGTCGAGCTCGGGGAGGTGCAGGGCGCAGGCGCGGTAGGCTTCGACCTTGCGCGCCATCTTGCGGCCATAGGCCTCGGCCCAGTCGGGCGCAAGGGGCGCGGGCACGGTGTGCAGCGCCCGGAGGATCGCGCCGGCCTGGCGGCCGACCGCCCGCTGCCCGCGCGCGGGCAGCCCGGGCAGGATCTCCGGGGCGGGCCGACCCTCCACCCAGCTCAGGAGCGTGTAGACGCCGCCCTCGCAGTCGCCGAAATCGAGCGCGCGGGGGATGTTGACGGAGAGCGGGGCGAGGGCGCGCATGGCCGTGTACTCGCGCAGGCGGCGCTCCCGCTTGTCCGCAGGGCTGATGCGCAGCAGGCACTCGCCGCCGGGGCCGGACACGTGAAACTTCTCGTCCCCGGAAAAGCCCTCCTGAACGGGATCGATCTCCGTCCAGAGATCGCTTTGCGCAATGCCGCGGAACATACGACGCCTCTCCCCCTTTTTCCTAAAAATCCACCTTCAGTATACACCGCAAATCCCCCGCTGACAAGGACGGGGAAAAGCCCGCCCCACCAAACAAAGCATTCCTATGCAGGGATGGCAACAGGGAAAAATTTGAAACAAGTTGTAAGATTTGAGTCCCAAAGTTGTGTATATAAGGGAAAGGACAAAGAAGAAAGCGAGGGGAACGCCGATGGATGACGGACAGATCGTCCAGTTCTACTGGGATAGAGACGAGCGGGCCATCCCGGCCACAGCGGACAAATACGGAAACTACTGCACCTCGATTGCCAAGAACATACTGGGCAATCCGGAAGATGCAGAAGAATGCGTCAACGATACCTACATGCGCGCGTGGAACTCCATGCCGCCGCACAGGCCCAATGTCCTGTCTGCATTCCTGGGAAAAATTACAAGAAACGTATCCCTAAACCGCTACAAACAGAATACTGCTGACAAACGAGGAGGTGGGGAAGTTCCGGCTGTTCTGGAGGAAATCGCAGAGTTGGTATCGGATACGGACAGTGTGGAGCAGGAAGTTGACCGCAGGGAACTTGTAAAGGCGATAGACGCTTTTTTGGAGAGGCTTCCAACGGAGAAGAGAAGTCTTTTTCTCTGCCGGTACTGGTATTTTGACAGTGTGTCCAACCTTGCGTCCCGGTTTGGAATGACGGAGAACCATGTATCCGTGACGCTGAATCGCCTTCGGCGAAAATTGCACAATGATCTTTTAGAAAGGGGATTTGACCTATGAAAAAAGAAGAATTTTGCGAAGTCCTCGGGGACATGAACGAGAACTATGTGAAAGAGGCCGGAGCGGTTCGCAAAGCAAAGAAACCGCGGTGGATGCAGTGGGGAGCTGCGGCAGCCTGCGTATGTTTGCTTGTTGCCGGTGGAGTCGTGTTCACGCGGAACCGTGGAAACGCTGCGCCGGATCCTGACCCTGTGCAAATTCCGAATCCGATTCTTACGGTTGCATCTGTGGAGGAAATGGAAGAGTATCTCGATTTTGAAGTTCCTGTTCTGGACAAGGAAGCTGCGTCTTATGCCGTTTTTATTGAGGACGGGTATCCCACAATGGGACAGATAGAGTATGCAGACGGTTCGGAATTCCGCATGCAATATGGAAGTGGAGATATTAGCGGCATTTACGGCGGCACACTGGAGAAAAGCGAAAAGATTGACGGCGTGGAAGTCGAACAGTATAGATACGATAATACGACCTATGCAATTTGGGAACAAAACGGATTTACGTTCAGCTATGTATACACCGACAGCGAAGCCATAGATGTGGCGAGCATCATTCAGCAGTTTGCGTAAATGGTCTTGTCAGGCTGCAACCCAAAAGAGCGGCGGTTTCCTTCAGAAACGGCGGCTCTTTTCTTTTTCCATTTCCCTTGAAATCACGGCTTTCCTTGAAAAGGGAGGAAAAGTCCGCTCCGGCCCTATTGACGGGGCGGGGGCGGGAACGTATACTTTCCTTAAGAAGCGACCCATTTGGATACGACCGAACACAGGACAAAAAGGGGGTTCGAAGGAACATGACCATGCTGGGCTTTGCCGCGCTGAAAGAGGGCGGCGCCGCGCTTGTGACCCTGCCCATCCCGGAGCCCGCGCCCTATCAGGCGCTCGTGCGCATGCGGGCGTGCGGCGTCTGCAACGGGACCGACTCCAAGATCATTCACCACACCTTCAAGCTCTTCGACCAATACCCGACGCTGCTCGGGCACGAGGGCGTCGGCCAGGTCGTGCGCCTGGGCGAAAAGGCGCGCCGCCTGCGGGTGGGGGACCTGGTGCTGCTGCCGTTTGTGGAGGGGGAGCTGGCGGGCTTTTCCTCGGGCTGGGGCGCGTACTGCGAATACGCCGTGGTCTGGGACCTGAAGGCCATGCTGGAGGACGGCGTCACCCCGCCGGACAGCGCGTACGCCCAGACCCTGCTCCCGCCGGACATGGACCCGGTGGACGCCACGATGATCGTCACCTTCCGCGAGGTGCTCTCCAGCATCCCGCGCTTCCACATCGAGTCGGGCGAGACGGTCGTGGTCTACGGCGCGGGGCCGGTGGGGTTGAGCTTTGTCAAGTTCCTCAAGCACCGCGGCTGCACCGTCGTCTCCGTCGACATCTCGGACGAAAAGGCCGAGCGCGCGAAGCGCTTCGGCGCGGACTACGCGGTCAATTCCACGGCGGTGGACGTCGTGGCCTTTGTGCGGGACCTCTTCCCGCAGGGCGTGCAGTCCGTCGTGGACGCCGTGGGCGTCAACGCCCTGCTCAACGAGGCCATGGGGCTTCTCGCCGACCATGGCAAGATCTGCTCCTACGGCATCTCCCCCAAGCTCGAGATGAACCTGAGCTGGGCGCCGGCGCCCTACAACTGGAGCCTGACCTTCGTCCAGTTCCCGGAAAAGAAGGAGGAGGCCGCCCAGCACGAGGAGGTCATGGAGATGATCCGCACGGGCGAGCTCGTGCCGCGGGACTTCATCTCCCTGGTCCTGCCGCAGGGCGAGATCGCCACGGCCTTTGACCTTGTGGAACAGAAGAAGACGGACCTAAAGACCGTGATCGAATTCCGGGCATAGCCCCAGAAAGGAACGCATCCGCATGCAGCAATCGAAACTCTTCCAGATCCTTCCGGACTACATCTGCACGCCCGATGGAATGGCCATAGACCGGGAGGGCAACCTCGTGCTCTCCTGCCCGAACTTCGCCGACGACAGCCTGCCCGGCTGCGTGGTCAAGATCGACAAGCAGGGCAGCGTCCGCAAGTGGTTCGACGTGCCGGTCAACCCCGCGCACGGCCTTGCGCGCACCATGGGCATCGCCTTTGACGGCGACTGGAACCTCTACCTCTGCGACAACCCCGGCTGGCTCGGCCGGAAGGAGACGGACTTCACCGGCCGCCTGCTCAAGATCACCGCGGACGAGGACGGCATCCGCGACTGGAAGACCGTCGCCTACGGCATGGAGCACCCCAACGGCGTGCGCATCCGCGACGGCTATCTCTACGTCACCCAGAGCAACCTCACAAAGGTCCAGGACCCGAGCGGCAAGCTCGTCAGCGCCGTCTACCGCTTTGCCCTCGACGAGGAAAACGTAGAGGTCACAAATACCCTGGAGGACCCGAACCTCTTTGTGACGTTCCTGACGCAGAACCCCGACTGCCAGTACGGCGCGGACGGCATCTGCTTTGACGAGGCGGGGAACCTCTACGTCGGCAACTTCGGCGACGGCGCGGTGCACAAGATCACCATCGAGGGCGGGCGCGCGGTCAAGAACGAGGTCTGGGCCAAGGACCCCGAGCAGCTCACCTCCACCGACGGCATCTGCGCCGGGCCGGACGGCTGCTTCTACGTCGCGGACTTCTCGGCCAACGCCGTGGCGCGCATCTCCAAGGACGGCAAGGTCACCCGCATCGCCCAGAGTCCGGACACCGACGGCCTCCACGGCGAATTGGACCAGCCCGGCGAGCCCATCGTCTGGGACGGCAGGATCGTCGTCTCCTGCTTTGACCTGGTCACGGACCCCGGCAAGGTCAACACCGCCCACGAGATGCCCGCGACCATGGCGTATCTCGACTTGGAGTGATCGTTTTTTGGGGAATGCAAGGAGGAGGCGCAGCGTCTCCTCTTTGTTTTGGGAGAAGAAATTGACAAACCGTGCAGAACGATGATAAGATAGAATTACAACAGGGAAGAACCGCTTGACGGATAGCGGAAAATGCGCTTGCGCAAAAGACGGAGACCGAAAGGGGGACGCGGAAATGAAACGTGCAAAGGCGGCAGTCGCCGTGTTCCTGTTCGCACCGCTCCTGTTCTGTCCCCGGGGTGCGGTTCCGACGGAAGATCCACCGGCTGTAGAGTATGTGTCGATTTACCCCGTGCAACCAGACGACCCGGAATGGGCAGAGCTCACCTCCGCATCGGAAATGGTGGCGGCCTGCCGCGTCCCGGCGGAGGTGATCGGCGCGCTCTCGACGCCGCAGCTGGTGGAGGCGGTGTTGGACTATCCGATGCGGATCTACATCCTACTGTTTGACGATTACCAGACCGGGCTGGAGGTGCTAGAAGGACAGTGCGACGCGCTGGCGGCGCTGATGGAGCGGGAAGATGCGGCCAGCGCCATCGCGGCGCGCCTGGAGCAGCAGCTCACTGCCGAAGAAAGGGATGTGGTAGCAGAATGTGTGGAATATCGCATGGCGGCGGCCGCGGCGCACGCGGAAAAGGAGGGCATATGAGAAAGTTTCCGCGGTTGGTCCTGGGGTTGGTTCTCGTGGGCGCGGCCCTGCTGTTTTCCGGATGCGGGAAGCCGCCGAGCGAGGAGAGCCTGGAGCTGGCGAGGAACGTGTTCGCGCAGGAGGGGCCGTATGCGCTCCTGTTCGCCTACACGACGGAGGAACAGGGCGCAGAGGCGCTGGCGCGGGAGAGCGAGGACTTTGCCGCCCTCCTGGAGAGGGAGGACGCGGAGGCGGCGCTCCTTACCGTCGCCGCGGAGTCGGACGACGCGCTCGTCCGGCGCGCGGTGCGCATCGCGCTGGAGGCCCTCCCCTGATCCCGGAGCGGACGGCGCCGCGGAAAGCCTGGACTTTCCGCGGCGCCTCTTTTTGCGCGGCGCGCACTTTTGCGGGCATTACTGGAAACTTGCGGGTGCAGATGGTATAATGGAGAAAAACGTTTGGAGGCGGAGAACCATGGCGGAAGATATGCTCGCGCGGTGCCGCGCGTTGGAGGGCGCGTGCGCCTGCGGAAGGACCCACCGCATGCGCACGCGGGAGATCTACATCGGGGAGGATTGGCAGGCGCACTTGCAGGCGCAGGCCCAGGCGCTCTGCGGGAACGGCGCCGTGACGGTCGTGGCGGACGAGCGCACCTGGGAGGTCGCCGGGCGCGCGGCGGCGCAGGCGCTGCGCGGCCGCGAGGTGCAGACGGTCGTGCTGCGCGGCGGGGAGCTGCACGCCAACGCCGACAGCATCGGCCAGGTGCTGCTGGGCGTGGGCGACAGGACGCGCCTGCTCGTCGCGGTGGGATCGGGCACGATCAACGACACCACGCGCTTTGTCGCCTACCGCGTGGGGCTGCCGTACCTGGTCGTGGGCACGGCGCCCTCCATGGACGGCTACGCATCCTCCGTTTCCCCGGTCCTGCAGGACGGCATGAAGATCACCTACGAGGCCACGCACCCGGAAGCGGTGCTCTCCTCGCCGGCGATCCTTTGCAGCGCGCCGCAGAACATGGTGGCCGCGGGCCTGGGCGACATGCTGGGCAAGCACACGGCCCTGCTGGACTGGAAGCTGAGCGCCATCGCCACGGGCGAATCCTTCTGCGAGGGCATTGCCGGCAGGATGCGCGAGGCCGTGGAGATCTGCGAGCGGAACGCCGGGGGCCTCAGCCGCCGCGAGGGCGCGGCCGTCTCCGAGCTCACGCAGGGGCTCATCCTCTCGGGCCTGGCCATGCAGATGATGGGCAACTCCCGCCCGGCCTCCGGCTGCGAGCACCACCTCTCCCACTTCTGGGAGATGCGCCAGCTCCTGCGCGGCCAGGGCGCGAGCCTGCACGGCGACAAGGTCGGCGTGGCCACGCTCCTCATCGTGGAGATGTACCATCGCTTCTTTGCGAAAAAGCCGGACCGCGTTATCCCGGTGGACCTTGCGCGCTGGGAGGCGCGGATGCGCGCGGCCTATGGACCGCTTGCGGAGGGGTTCCTTGCGCGCAATCCGCTGGACCGCGCCGAGGCGACCACCGCGCAGGAGCAGCTCGAGCGCATCTTGGCGAACTGGGACGCGCTCAAGGCCGAGGCCGACGCGCTCTACGCCAAGAAGGACGCCCTGCGCCGGATGCTCGAGGAGAGCGGCGGGCCCACGGACCCCGCGCAGGTCGGCTGCCGCGGCGAGGACGTGCGCGACGCCCTGCTGTGCGCCTGGCTCCTGCGCCCGCGCTTTACGCTGCTCAAGCTCGCCTTTGACTTGGGATGTTTGGAGGAAATCGTCGATGAAGTCCTTGCATGACCGCTCCCCGGAGCAGATCCGCGCGGCGCTGCAGCGCGTGCGCGCCTTCCTGCTGGACATGGACGGCACGTTCTACTTGGGCGACCGCGTGCTCGAGGGCTCGATGGAGTTCCTGGACGCGGTGGAGCGAACGGGCCGGAAGTACCTCTTCCTGACGAACAACTCCTCCCGCTCGGTCAAACACTACGTGGAAAAGCTCCACCGCCTGGGACTGGACGTGGGGGAGGAGAAGATCCTCACCTCCGGCCAGGCCGCGGCGCAGTACCTCCTGCGCGAGCACCCGGGCAAGCGCGTCTACCTGCTGGGGAACCCGTCCCTTGCGCAGGAGATGCGCGCCTATGGAATCGCCCTGGAGGAGGAAGACCCGGACCTCGTGCTCGTGGGCTTTGACACGACCCTGGACTATGCGAAGATGTGCCGCGTCTGCGACCTCGTCCGCGCGGGGCTGCCCTACGTGGCGACGCACCCGGACTTCAACTGCCCGACCGAGACGGGCTTCATCCCGGACATCGGCGCGATCATGGCCTTTATCGAGGCCTCGACCGGCCGCCGGGCGGACGTGGTCATCGGCAAGCCCCACGGCGAGATCGTGCGCGCGGCGCAGGAGCGCCTCGGCCTTGCCCCGGGGGAGATGGCCATGGTCGGCGACCGGCTCTACACGGACGTGCGCACGGGCGTGGACCACGGCCTCTGCGCGATCCTCGTGCTCTCGGGCGAGGGGACGCTTGCCGACATCGAGACGATGCACATCGAGCCGGACCTGATCTTTGCGCGCCTGGGGAGCATGATCCCCTATCTATAAAGAGAAGAAAACAGAGGAGGAGACCTTGCATGGAACGGATACCCCTTTGGGAGCGCGCCCCGCTGTTCGAGGAGAGCTTTGGCCAGCCTGCGCCGAGCCTGACGCCCTATCTTCTGCCCGGCGACGGCGCGCGCGGCGCGGTGATCGTCTGCCCGGGCGGCGGCTACGTCATGAAGGCGGACCACGAGGGCGCGCCCATCGCCGAGCGGCTGAACGAACTCGGCTTCCACGCCTTCGTGCTGGACTACCGCGTCGCGCCCTACCGCCATCCCGTGCCGCTGCTGGACGTGCAGCGCGCCATCCGCCTGGTGCGCCACCGCGCGCAGGAATTCGGCGTCCTGCCGGACAAGATCGCGATCCTGGGCTTTTCCGCGGGGGGACACCTGGTCTGCACCGCGGCGACGCACTACGACGCGGGCGACCCCGCCGCGCTGGACCCCATCGACCGGGAGAGCTGCCGGCCGGACCTCTTCGTGCCCTGCTATGCGGTGGCGTCGCTGACGGGCTTCTGCAACGAGGGTTCCAAGCACAGCCTGCTGACCAAGAATACGGACTCCCGCCAGCTCCGGGCCCTGACCGCGGAATTCTGCGTGACCGAGGACACGCCCCCCTGCTTCCTCTGGCACACGGCCGAGGACGGCTCGGTGCCGGTGGAGAATAGCCTGCGCCTTGCCGCGGCGCTCACGGCGCACAACGTGCCGGTGTCCCTGCACGTGTTCCCCTTTGGCCCGCACGGCGTGGGCCTGGGGCGCGAGGACTCGCCCCTTGCCGAGGACTGGCCGGACCTTCTGGCGGACTTCCTGCGGACGATGGGCTTTTGAGGGAGGGATAGCGTATGGAACGGATTCTGCTTTGGGAGCGGGACATCCCGCAGTTTGACGAGAAGATCGGCCAGGCGGCGCCGTCGCTGACGCCCTTTTTGCTGGACGATGGAAAGAAGCACGGCGCGGTGATCGTCTTCCCCGGCGGCGGCTACACCATGAAGGCCGCCCACGAGGGCGCGCCCGTGGCCGAGCGCCTGAACGAGATGGGCCTGCACGCCTTTGTGCTGGACTACCGCGTCGCGCCCTATCGCTTCCCCGTGCCGCTGCTGGACGCGCAGCGCGCCATCCGGCTGGTCCGGAGCCGCGCGGCGGCCTGGAACATTCTGCCGGACAAGGTCGCGGTGCTGGGCTTCTCCGCGGGCGGGCACCTGGCGGGCATGTGCGGCACGCACTTTGACGCGGGCGACCCCGCGGCCGCCGACCCCGTCGAGCGGCAGAGCTGCCGGCCGGACGCCTTTGTGCCCTGCTACGGCGTGCTCAACCTCAACCACACGCGCCGCGCGGACCTGTTTGCGACCATGATCGGCAAGGGCGATCCGGACCTTGCCACCGTCCGGTCCATCAGCCCGGCATACGCCGTGACAAAGGAAACGCCGCCGTGCTTCCTGTGGCACACGGCGGCGGACAGCGTGGTCCCCGTGGAGAACTCCCTGGACTTTGCGCAGCGGTGCGCGGACATGGGCGTGCCGGTTTCCCTGCACGTCTACCCCTTCGGCCGGCACGGCATCGGCCTGGGCGACGAGGCGGAGGCCCCGGGCGCCGGCACGTGGAGCGCGCTGCTGGGCAAGTTCCTGCACCAGATCGGCTTCTGAGCGGTCAGTCCAGCAGGTTCACCTGGCCAAAGAGGCAGCGGATCTCCATCTGCACCTGCAGCCCGTCGCCCACCACGCACACGACCTGGCCAAAGCCCGGCTGCACGCCCTTGGGCGTGGAGATGGAGCCAAAGGCGGTCGAGCAGAGGGTGCGCACGGAGTACCCCTGCGGGATGCGCACGGTCATGTCGCTGAAGAGGCATTGGATGCGCGACTGCGCGGCCATAGGGTGGGAAAAGTCCACCGTCGCGTTCCCCAGGACCAGCGTAAGGTCCGGGCTCTGCGCATCCAGGCGGATGCTTCCGTTGAAGAAGGCGCGCGTTCCGCCGCCCTCCTCGCGGCGGAAGCGGTTCAGGCCAAAGCTCCCTGTGAGCAGGAAGATCCCGCTCTCCAGCAGGAGGATGGCGATGGCCATGGTCCAGCCGGAAAACTCCAGCCGGAAGAAGATCTTGACCAGCAGGGCAATGCCGACGAGGATGCAGTAGATCGACCAAAAAATGCGGGTGCGCGTCATGCTCATCCCTCCCTATGCTCTTTCAAATACTCCGTGTGCGCGGAAAAACCCTTTCGTTCAAAGAAAAGTTACGATTTTGACAAACCCAAAGGAGGAAGATTCCCATGACGGATATTGAGATCGCGCGGGCGGCAAAGCCGAGAAAGATTCTGGACATCGCCAAGGACCTGGGCCTGGGCACAGAGCACGTGGAGCCCTTCGGCCACTACAAGGCGAAGGTCGACCCCGCCTTTGTGCCCGACCGGCCCGAGGGAAAGCTCATCCTGGTCACGGCCATCAACCCCACGCCCGCGGGCGAGGGCAAGACCACCGTCTCCATCGGCCTTGCGGACGGGCTCCGGCGCCTGGGCAAAAAGGCGGTTCTGGCGCTGCGCGAGCCGTCGCTGGGCCCGGTCTTCGGCGTAAAGGGCGGCGCGGCGGGCGGCGGCTATGCGCAGATCATCCCCATGGAGGACATCAACCTGCACTTCACCGGGGACCTGCACGCCATCACCACGGCCAACAACCTCCTGGCCGCCATGGTGGACAACCACATCCAGCAGGGCAATGCGCTGGGCATCGACCCCAGGCGCGTCTGCTGGCGGCGCTGCATGGACATGAACGACCGCCAGCTGCGCGAGATCGTCTCCGGCCTGGGCGGCAAGAACAACGGCATGCCCCGGCCCGACGGCTTTGACATCACCGCGGCCTGCGAGGTGATGGCGGTGTTCTGTCTGGCCAGCGACCTTGCGGACCTCAAGCGCCGGCTGGAGCGGATCGTCGTGGCCTATACCTTTGCGGGCGAACCCGTCACCGCGAAGGACCTGCACGCCCAGGGCGCCATGACCGCGCTGCTCAAGACCGCGCTCATGCCCAACCTCGTGCAGAGCCTGGAGGGCACGCCCGCGCTCGTGCACGGCGGCCCGTTTGCCAACATCGCGCACGGCTGCAACTCGGTCATCGCCACGCGCACGGCGCTCAAGCTCGGCGACTACTGCGTGACGGAGGCGGGCTTCGGCGCGGACCTGGGCGCGGAGAAGTTCCTGGACATCAAGTGCCGCGCGGCGGGCCTTTCGCCCCGCGCCGTGGTCGTTGTGGCGACGGTGCGCGCGCTCAAGTGCCACGGCGGCGTGCCCAAGGCGGAGCTCGGCAAGGAGAACCTCGCCGCGCTGGAAAAGGGCCTGGGCAACCTGCTCAAGCACGTGGAGAACATGCAGAGCGTCTACTCCATGCCCGTTGTCGTCGCGCTCAACCGCTTTGTGACGGATACGCAGGCGGAGCTGGACCTCGTCGCGCAGCGGCTGCGCGCGCTCTCGGTCAACGTCTGCCTGTGCGACGTGTGGGCCAAGGGCGGCGAGGGCGGCATGGCCCTGGCCGAGGAGGTCGTGCGCCTGTGCGAAACGCCCTCGCAGCTCACCTACGCCTATCCCCTGGAGGAGACGCTGGAGAACAAGATCCGCCTCATCGCCCAGCGGGTCTACGGCGCAAAGGACGTCGCCTTTGCCGCCGGGGTCAAGACCCAGCTGCGCAAGCTGGACGCGCTCGGCCCCCTGCCCGTGTGCATGGCCAAGACGCAGTACTCCCTCTCGGACAACCCCAAGCTCGTCGGCCGGCCGGAGGGCTTCACCGTGACCGTGCGCCAGGTGCGCCTGAGCGCGGGCGCGGGCTTTGTCGTGGCCTTCACGGGCGAGATCATCGCCATGCCCGGCCTGCCCAAGGTCCCCGCGGCCGAGGCCATCGACGTCAACGAGGCGGGCGAGATCGAAGGGCTGTTCTGATCCCCCCGGAAAAAGGCTGCAAAAAGGCCCCGGTCGCAAGGCCGGGGCCTTTCTTTTGTGCGCCCTAGAGATCGTCTGCGTCCTGAACGGGCTGCGCATCCTCTGCGGGAACGCCGGTCCAGGAGCCCAGGGGATCGGTTGGGCTGGGCGCCGTCTCGAAGGAGGCCCGGTTCACGGGCCGCCCCGGGAAGGCTTCCCTTCAAGGATCGCAGGGTTCCTTCTGGTTCTTGCTCTCGTTGTCGTTCTGGCGGTCGCAGTTCTTCTTGCTGTTCTGGTTCTTGTTGCAGTTCTTCTGGCTCTTGCCGGGATTGTTCTGCATGTTTTCTCACCTCGCCCCTAGTATGGACGGCGAGGAGACGCGCTATGCGCGGCAGGCGCTACGGCTGCAAAGGCTCGTCCGAGCCGATCTCTCCGCCCGAGGCCGAGGCGGGCGTCGTCGCCGGCTGCGTGGTCGCGGGCTGCGTCGGGGCGGTGGAGGTGGAGGGCGCAGGCGTTGCGGAAGCGCTCGGGTCCGCGGAGGCGGCGGGATCAGCGCTCGCCGCGGGGTCCGCGCTCTGCGTGGGCGTGGAATTTTCCGCAAGGGCGGTCAGCGTCTGGACGTAAAGGATGTTCTGGTCCGCGTCCACGAACACGATGGGCTTGCCCTTATCCACGTCCGCCCGCGCGCAGAGCACGGCGGAGGGAGCGATCGAGCCCGTCGCCGTCTCCGAGAAGGCCACGCGCACCAGGATGTAGAAATCGCTCTCCGAAATGCTGGCGATGGCGGCCTGGCGCGCGTCCCCGACGGCCGGCGCGGCTACAAAGAGCACCTGGTCCTGGGGAAGCGACGGCATCTCCGCGGTGCCGAAGGCGTAGTAGACCGCGCTGTCGCCCGAGCGCTCGTAGGTGCTCGCGGTGAAGGCGATTTCCGCGCTGACCTGGTCAAAGAGCGTGGAGTCGATGCTGGCGCGCAGCGCACTGTCGTCCGGGGGCACAAAGGAGCTGGTGTTCCCCGTGCTCGCCGAGGAGCTGTTCAGGCCCTCGCCCCAGGCGGAGAGGAGCTCAGCAAGGCCCGTGGGCTGAAAGCTCAGGTACACGCGGACGCTCTCTTCGTCCACCCTGCGGTTGATGGGCACGTTGAGCAGGTTCTGGTAGTCGTCGTAGTACAGGGACATCGTTCCGCCGGACGTGGTCAAAAAGATCTCGTGCGAGGCGTTGATCTCCGGAGAATAATTGGAAGGGATTTCCACAACGACCGGCGCCGCGCCGTAGAGAAGGCTGAGCAGCTGGTCGCACTGGCTGGTGCCCGAGGCGTAGTCCACGCGGGGGATGTTTTCGCCCACGCCGATGTTCAGATAGTTAACGGCGGCCTGCTGCACGCTGTCCCGGGGCAGAAGATCCTCCAGGTACACCTCCTGCTGCTGGCATCCCATCACGGGCAATATCAAGGCGATCAGGAGAAGCAGTCCCAACACGCCGCGTCTTTTCTGTATGAGTTTGTCCATTTCTTCGCCTCCGTACGGCGCGAGAGCGCCTCAAATGCTCATCCTATTATACATGCTGGCACGGCTTTTTGCAACGGCGCGGACAGGAGAAAAAACTTGCAGCGTTTTAGGTATGCGACGGATGCGCATGGCGCACAATAAGGCCCGAAGGAGGCGAAACCTTTGAAAAGGAAACTGTTATTGACGCTGGTCTTCATCCTTGCGACGGCGGCCCTGACCGCGTGCTCGTGCAGCATCAGCCCCGGCGCATCCCCCTCGCCCTCGCCCTCGGCGCTGACGGCGACCCCCAGCCCCACGCAGAGCGCGACGGCAAGTCCCTCTCCCATGGAGAGCGCGGCGACGACCCCGGGCGCTTCGGACGCGTCGCCCAGCCCGGAGAGCTCCGCCCAGACGGGCGCCGCCCTGAACCTGGACGCGCTGGCCCAGGAAGTGGAGAAGCTGAGCGAAGTCAGCCTCTGTGACGTGGTCGCCGAAGGGGACCGCGCTGTGGTGGGCCTGAGCTTTGACGCGCAGTACCAGGGCACGCTGACCGACCGCATCGAGGAAATGGTGCGCGAAAAGATCACCGGCATTGAGCCGGCCGTAATCCACATCGCCGTGACCGCGGACCCCACGCTGTGCACCGAGATCAAGAACCTTGCCCAGGAAGTCCAGGGCAAGCCGATGACCGAGGAGCAGATGGCAAAATTCGACGAACTGTATGAGAAGATCCAGCCCGCGGGCACGGAATCGTCTGCGGCGTAACCCGAGGGGGAAATGCCTCCCCGTTCAATGGGCCAAGGCCCTGCGGCGGCGGAGGTTTTTTTGCGCCCGTTTGCCCGGCGCCGCGGCCGCTTTTGTGAATTTATTTTTGCCGTCAACGGGTTTGGATTGACTGGAAAAGATTTGCGCTCTATAATGTGTTTACACCTTTGCGCTTTTGCAGGGGCAGTTTAACAAAAAAATGAAGCAGGAGGAAACCGCCATGTTTTGTCCGGATCCGGTCGCGTTTACCATCTTTGGCCGCGACATTTACTGGTACGGAATTCTGATTTCCCTCTCCGTGGTGCTTGCGGTCATCATGGTCTACCGCGAGGCCAAGCGCGAGGGACTGGATGCCGATTGCATGCTGGACTATGCGCTCTTGACGGTGCCCATCGCCATCGTCTGCGCGCGCATCTATTACGTCATCTTCGAGTGGGATCAATATGCAGCAGACCCGATCCGCGCCCTGTACATCTGGGAGGGCGGAATCGCCATCTATGGCGCGGTCATCGGCGGCGTCATCGCCACGCTGATCTTTTCCCGCTGGAAGAAGATCTCCTTCTGGAAGCTGGCGGACCTGGTCGCGCCCGGGCTCGTACTGGGTCAGGCGATCGGCCGGTGGGGCAACTTCTTCAACCAGGAGGCCTTCGGCGGCCTGGTGACGGACCCCGCGTGGCAGTATTTCCCCTATGCGGTCTACATTGAGCGCCTCGGCGAGTGGCACCAGGCGACCTTCTTCTACGAGTCCGTCGCCTGCTTCCTCATCTTCATTTTCCTCATGATCTACCGCCGCAAGGCGAAAAACGCGCCCGCGGGCAACCTCTTCCTCTGGTACTGGGTGCTCTACGGCATCGAGCGCGCCTACGTCGAGGGGCTGCGGACGGACAGCCTGTGGATGTTTAAGGACGGCATCCCCATCGGGAGCCTGATCTTCTTCCCCAACGGCCTGCGCGTGTCGCAGGTGCTGTCCATCGTCATGGCCGTGGCGTTCTCCATCGTGCTCCTGGTGCGCTTTGTCAAGCGCCGCAAGAACGCCCCGCCCGTGGAGAAGGTGGAGGAGCCCGTCGGCCCGCTCGACCCGGAGCTCGTGCTCATCCCGGAGGACAAGCGCGAAGCCATGGGCGGCGCGCAGGACGAGGACGCGCAGGACGACGCCGCGGCCGCCGTGCTGGGCGCGGCCGTCGTGCAGGCCGCTGTGACGGGCGCGGAAGCGGAGGCGCAGGAATCCGCAGAGGCGCAGGAGACGGCAGAAGCGGACGAACCTGCAGAGACGGCGGACGCGGATGAACCCGCTGAAACGGCGGACGCGGATGCGGACGGCGGCGCGGACAGCGGGGACGCGGACGCCGAGGACGACTGACCCGCATGGGGAGAGAGGGATACATATGCGCAACCTGACAATGCTCACAGACCTGTACCAGATGACGATGATGAACGGCTACATCCAGGCCGGAATTCCGGACCGCATCGCGGTGTTCGACCTGTTTTACCGCAAGAACCCCGGAAACGCGGCTTTCGCCGTTGCCGCGGGGCTCGAGCAGGTGATCGACTACATCGAAAACCTGCACTTTGACGCGGAGGACATCGCCTATCTGCGCTCGCTGAACCTGTTTGACGAGAAGTTCTTCGACTACCTCAAGAACTTCCGCTTCACGGGCGAGATCTACGCCATGCCCGAGGGCACGGTGGTCTTCCCCTACGAACCCCTGCTGCGCGTCAAGGCCCCGATCTTCGAGGCCCAGCTCATCGAGACGGCGATGCTCAACATCGTCAACCACCAGACGCTCATCGCCTCCAAGGCGGCGCGCGTCTGCCAGGCCGCGCAGGGCGACCTGGTCATGGAGTTCGGCCTGCGCCGCGCCCAGGGCCCGGACGCGGGCCTCTACGGCGCGCGCGCCGCGCTGATCGCCGGATGCGGCTCCACGTCCAACGTCCTTGCGGGCAAGATGTTCGACGTGCCCGTGGCGGGGACGCACGCGCACAGCTGGGTCATGTCCTTCCCGGACGAGCTGACGGCCTTCCGCGCCTATGCGGACGCCTATCCGGACGCCTGCCTGCTGCTGGTGGACACCTACGACACGCTGGGCAGCGGCATGCCCAACGCCATCCGCGTGTTCCGCGAGCTGCGGGAGAAGGGGCACGAGCCCCTGGGCGTGCGCCTGGACAGCGGCGACCTCTCCTACCTTTCGCGCCGGGCGCGCCGCATGCTGGACGAGGCCGGCTTCCCCAACGCGAAGATCTGCGCCTCCGGCGACCTGGACGAGGACGTCATCTGGGACCTCAAGCAGCAGGGCGCCTGCATCGACACCTGGGGCGTGGGCACGCGCATGATCACCTCCGACGGCTGCGCGGCCCTGGGCGGCGTCTACAAGATGAGCGCCGAGATCGTGGACGGCAAGGTCGTGCCCAAGATCAAGATCTCCGAAAACCCCAGCAAGGTCACCAACCCCGGCATCAAGAAGGTGCAGCGCATCTACAACCGCGAGGGCATGGCCATGGCCGACCTCATCCTCCTGGAGAGCGAGCAGATCGACCCCGCAAAGCCCCTGACCATCTTCCACCCCGTGGACACCTGGAAGCGCCAGACCTACACGGACTACACGCTGCGGGACCTGCTCGTGCCGGTGTTTGTGGACGGCAAGTGCGTCTACGAGCGCCCGACGCTCAAGCAGATCCAGGCCTACTGCCAAAAGGAGATCTCCACGCTCTGGGAGCAGTACCGCCGCCGCCTGAACCCCCACGTCTACAAGGTGGACCTGTCCTACGAGCTCTATGCGCTGCGGCATAAGCTGCTCAACCAGGCCCGCACCGAGATGGACGACCTCCCCCCGCTGCAATGAGAACCGGCCCGCGCCCGCTTTTTTTCCCGGAAAAAGAGCGGCGCGGGCCTTTTTTTCGGAAAAGCCTTGCCGCGTTGCTCAAAAACATGGTATAATAAATAGGTATGTGCGGAGGCGTCTGCACGGACCAATTTCATCAGGATTTGGAGTGAATCCAATGCGCGAATTTGACGTCGTTGTCGTGGGTGCAGGCCCGGCGGGCATCTTTACCGCCCTGGAGCTGCAGAAGGGCTCTCCGAACGCGCGCGTCCTCATCGTGGACGCGGGCAGCAGTATCGACCGGCGCAACTGCCCGGCGCGCCGGACGGGAAAGTGCGTGGGCTGCACGCCCTGCGCCATCATGCAGGGCTGGGCCGGCGCGGGCGCGTTCTCGGACGGCAAGCTCTCCCTTTCCGAGGAGGTGGGCGGCAACCTGCCCGATTATCTGCCGCGCCAGCAGGTCCGCGAGCTGATCCATTACTGCGACGAGCAGTACCTGGCCTTCGGCGCGCCGGACATCGTGCATGGACGCAACGATCCCAAGGTGGAGGAGTTCAAGTACGAGGCCAGCAAGTACAACATCCAGCTCGTTCCCTGCCCGGTCCGCCACATGGGCACGGAGTACTCCTTCGAGGTGCTGCGCGCCATGTACCGCAAGCTCTGCGAAAGCGAGAACTTCACCTTCCAGGAATACACGACCTGCGAGGACGTCGTGGTCGAGGACGACCAGGTCGTCGGCGCGGTCCTCAAGACGCGCGACGGCAAGGTGGAGCGCATCGGCGCGCGCTTTGTCGTGGCCGCGCCCGGGCGCGCGGGCGCCTCGTGGCTGACGCGCGTGGCCCACGCGGCGGGCATCCACACGCAGAACAACGAGGTGGACATCGGCGTGCGCGTCGAGGTCCCCAACGCCGTGATGGACCACCTGACCAAGCACCTGTACGAGGCCAAGCTCGTCTACTACTCCGACACGTTTGAAAACAAGGTGCGCACCTTCTGCATGAACCCCGGCGGCCTGGTCTCCGAGGAGCACTACGACGGGCACATCGCCGTGGTCAACGGCCACTCCTACGCGGACGACTCCCGCCACACGGAGAACACGAACTTCGCCATGCTCGTGTCGACCAAGTTCACCGAGCCCTTTGACCAGCCCACCGAGTACGGCAAGTACATCGCGCAGCTGGGCAACATGCTCACCGGCGGCGGCATCATGGTCCAGCGCCTGGGCGACCTGCTCAAGGGCCGCAGGACCGACGCCTCCCGCCTGAAGAAGTCCACCACCATCCCCACGCTGCCCACCGCCGTGCCGGGGGACCTCTCCTTCGTCCTGCCGCACCGGCATCTGACCAGCATCATCGAGGCCATGCGCGCCTTTGACAACCTGGCGCCCGGCCTCTACAGCAAGAACACCCTCCTCTACGGCGTGGAGGTCAAGTTCTACTCCTCCAAGGTCACCGTGGACGAGAAGTTCGAGACCAAGGTCCGCAACTTCTTCGCCATCGGCGACGGCGCGGGCATCACCCGCGGCCTCATGCAGGCCTCGGTCACGGGCGTCGTCGTCGCACGGGAAATCGCAGCCAGAATCTAATTTCTCCCGGTCAAGCGGCTTCTCCCCCGAAGGGGAGAGGCCGCTTTGCGTTTTTCCGGACGATCCGCCGCGCTTCCTGGGATTTCCTGCGGATTTTTGGGCAGTTTCTGGACAGGGATGAATGTTAATATTCGAATTTTCGACCGTTAACAACCTGTGAAGTTGATTGACGGAAAATGAAGGTTTGACTATACTAGTCTCGTCCTATGCAAAGGGACGGCATCCGACAGGAAAAAACAGACAGGGAGAGGCTGCATATGATCAGAAAAGAAATTCCGCAGGCGGAATATGCGCACATCGGCGGCTCCGGCACCTGGGGCGACGATTTTCCGGAGAATGTCGGCATAGAGGGCGTCAAGATCCTCGATGCGGACATGGAGTTTGAGACGCCCTTTGGCACCACCGTGCCGATGAAGCTGTTTGAGATCTCGGCGGACATCACCGCCGATCACAAGAAGCACGTCGTGCTGGACATGCCCTTCCACGGGTGGTTCGGCCTGTCTCCCTACCTGGACACCCCCTCGGAGCGCGTGTTCTGGGTGCTGCAGCGCGCGGGCGTCAAGTGGATCCTCGCCGACGGCAGCGGCGGCGGCATCAACCCGCTGCTCGACCCCGGCGACGTCATCATCCCCGACGACCTGATCGACCAGACCAAGCGCGTGTCCTACCTTTCCAAGTTCACGGACAAGATCGTGCGCATGCGCGACATCGTCTGCCCGGACCTTGCGGTCATCCTGTACAACGAGGCGCTCAAGGAGTATCCGCGCGTCTTCGGCCGCGGCGTCTACGCGGTGGACGAGGCGCCCCGCTTTGAGACCAAGGCCGAGATCCGCCGCCTGTACGACCAGCACTGCGACATCTGCGGCCACACCATGATGCCGGAGGCGGCCCTGGCCCGCGCCATCGGTGCGCACTATGCGGCGATCTACATCGTCTCCAACTGCGCCGAGGGCATCGACCCCGACTGGAAGCGCCCCATCTTCGACATCTATGCCGAGTGCGCGCCCAAGTTCAGCCGGATCATGGTGCGCGCGCTTGCCGCCATCGACCCGGAGAAGATCGGCTGCCGCTGCGGCGAGAACCTGCTCGACGTGCCCAGCCGCGTGCAGAAGCGAATGAACGCCAACTAACCGGCGTCTTTCGATACGCGAAAAGCGAAATGCCGCATCCTGGCGGCAAAACAGCAACGGAGGAGAAGCAAGTCATGAAGAAGATCTTTGCGCTCATTCTGTCCCTCGTCCTGGCGCTGGCCCTGGTGGGCTGCGCGGGCGAGCCCGCCGCGGAGAACACCGCCGGCGCCGATGCGACGCAGGCGCCCGCGGAGTCCGCCGGCACGGAGTCCCCCGCGGGGGAGGAATCCGCCGCGCCCGCCGAGGGCGAGGCATACAAGGTCGCCATCGTCCTGGGCGTCGGCGGCCTGGGCGACGAATCCTTTAACGACAGCATGTACGACGGCTGCCAGCTGGCCATGGCCGAGGACCCCAGCATCACCGTGCAGGTGATCGAGCCCACGGAGGTCGCGGAGTTCGAGGGCCACTACATGGAGCTGGCCCGCACCGGCGAGTACGACCTGATCATCGGCTCCGGCTTTGACGGCGTGGAGGCGGTGACCAAGGTGTCCGGCCTGTTCCCGGAGCAGCAGTTCATGTTCGTGGACGGCGACTGCGGCGACCTGCCCAACGTCGCGTCCTTCACCTTCCGCGATCAGGAGAAGGCCTTCCTGCTCGGCTACCTGGCCGCGCAGACGAGCGAGACCGGCAAGATCGGCGTCGTGGGCGGCATGGACATCCCCTCCATCAACATGTTCGTCGCGGGCTATGAGGCGGGCGCGGCCTATGCCGGCAACGGCACCACCGTGGAGCGCAAGTACGTCGGCGCCTGGAACGACACCTCCACCGGCAAGGAGCTGGCCCTGGCCCTGTACGACAGCGGATGCGACATCGTCTACCAGGCGGCGGGCGGCTCCGGCCTTGGCGTCTTCGCGGCGGCGGCGGAGAAGGACCTGCTGGCCATCGGCTCGGACACCAACCAGTGCCTGATCGATCCGGACCACGTCTTTGCCTCCGGCATCCGCACGCTGAACTACATCATCCGCGACGGCATCCTGTCCGGCAAGGCGGGCACGCTGGAGCCCGGCTCCCACTCCGTGGGCCTTGCGGAGAACGGCGTGACCTACACCTGCGAGGGCTCCAACGTGGCGGTGCCGCAGGAGGTCATCGACAGCGTTGAGGCGGTCAAGCAGGAGATCATCGACGGCAAGCTGACCGTGCCCTCCACGCTGGACGACGTCGCGTCCTTCATCGAAACCTACTGCAACAAGTAAACCCGGAACGGCGACACACGGCAATGGCGGCAGAGGACCTCTGCTGCTGTTGCCGTATTTGCCGTTGACGCGCTTCGGGCGGCGCCAAAGCGCGGGGGAAACACCGCCAAATGCGAGAGAAATGGGGAGAGGCAATGTACGCTGTTGAAATGCGCGGCATCACCAAGCAGTTTAAGAACGTGCTGGCGAACAGCAACGTCGACCTGCTGGTCCAGCGCGGCGAAATCCATTCGCTGCTCGGCGAAAACGGCGCGGGCAAGTCCACACTGATGAACATCCTCTATGGCATGTACGCGCCCACCAGCGGCGAGATCAGCGTGCAGGGCAAACCCGTCAAGATCGAAAACCCGCTCAAGGCCATCGAGCTGGGCATCGCCATGGTGCACCAGCACTTCATGCTCATTGAGCCCATGACCGTGGCCGAGAACGTGGTCCTCGGCTACGAGCCGAAGAAGAGAGGCTGCTTTGACTTCAAAAAGGCCGTCTCGGACGTGGAGGCCCTGGCCAAGGAATACGGCCTGTACGTCGACGCGCGGGAAAAGGTGGAGAACCTCTCCGTCGGCACCAAGCAGCGCGTGGAGATCCTCAAGGCCCTCTACCGCAAGGCGGAGATCCTCATCCTGGACGAGCCCACGGCCGTGCTCACGCCGCAGGAGGTCACGGACCTGTTCAAGGTGCTGCGCCGGCTCAAGGAGAGCGGCAAGACCATCCTCATCATCACCCACAAGCTCAAGGAGACCCTGGCCCTGGCCGACACGGTGACCATCCTGCGCAAAGGCCAGGTCATCACCTCCGTCTCCACCAAGGACGTGGACGAGAGCAAGCTCGCAGAGCTCATGGTGGGGCGCATCGTCTCCTTCCAGGCGGAGAAGAACGAGGTGCCCGGCGAGCACAAGGTCGTCATGGCCCTGCGCGGCGCCACGGTCGTCAAGGAGAAGCGGAACGCGCTCGACGGCGTGAGCCTGGAGATCCGCGCCGGGGAGATCCTGGGCATCGCGGGCGTGGAGGGCAACGGCCAGACCGAGCTCATCGACGCGCTCACGGGCCTGCAGCGGCTCCACAGCGGCAGCATCGAGCTGGAGGGGAAGGCGCTGCACGCCGCGCGCATCACCCCGCGCGCCATGCTGGAGGCGGGCGTGGGCCACATCCCCGAGGACCGCGGCAAGCGCGGCTTTGTCGGCAGCTTCACCATCGCCGAAAACATCGTCCTCGGCTACCACCGGAAGCGGGAATTCAGCAACCACGGCCTCATCCGGCTCAAGGAGCGGGACGCCTTCGCCCAGAAGGTCGCCGAGCAGTACGACGTGCGCATGGACTCCATCCGCGACACCGTTGGGTCGCTCTCGGGCGGCAACCAGCAGAAGGTCATCATCGGCCGCGTCTTTGCGCAGGACCCCAAGGTCATCATCGCGGCGCAGCCCACGCGCGGCGTGGACATCGGCGCCATCGAGTACATCCACGCCCAGATCCTGAAGATGCGCGACGCGGGCAAGGCGATCCTGCTCATCTCCGCGGATCTGGAGGAGCTCACCAAGCTCTCGGACGAGATCGCGGTGCTCTACGCGGGCCGCATCGTGGACAAGCGGCCGGCCAAGGACTACGACGAAAAGACGCTGGGCGCCCTGATGACGGGCCACGCCGCGGCGGAAGAAAAGGAGGCGTAACCCGATGACAGTCAGCGGGACCAAGAAAAAGGCCGGCCTCGCCGAGCGGCTGAGCCAGAACAGCGTCTTCCTCTCGGGCGCAGCGCTGGTGCTGTCGCTGATCGTGGCAGGCATCGTGATGCTCATCGCGGGCTATTCGCCGATCGAAGGGTATTCGGCGATGTTCACGGGCGCGTTTGGAAACGTCAGCAACCTCGCCCAGACCCTGGGCACGGCCACGCCCCTGATCTTTGCGGGCCTGGCGATGGCGTTTGCCGCGCGGGGTGGCATGTTCAACATCGGCATCGAGGGACAGATCATCGCCGGCGCATTCCCGGCGGCACTGGTCGGCGCGTATGTGCAGGGCCTGCCCTGGTTCCTTCACATTCCGCTCTGCTTCCTGGCCGGCATGATCGGCGGCGGCGTCTGGGCGGCGATCGCCGGATTCCTCAAGAACAAGCTGCGCGTCAGCGAGGTCATTTTGACCATCATGCTCAACTATGTGGCGCAGTACCTGGCGGAATACCTGGCGAACTACCAGTTCAAGGCCGAGGGCATGCTCGTGCGCACGGAGACCATCCTCCCCTCCGCGGCGCTGACGCCCCTTGTGCCCTATACGCGCCTTACGGGCGGCATCTTTGTGGCGCTGGCCTTTGCGGTCCTGATGTGGTGGTTCCTCTCCCGCACGACGGCCGGATACCAGATCCGCGCGATCTCGGCCAACCCCTACGCGGCGGAGGCCGGAGGCATCAACATCGCGCGCATGAACCTTCTGACGATGTTCCTCTCCGGCGCGCTGGCCGGCATGGGCGGCGCGGTGGAGGTGCTGGGCGTGCACGGCTACTTCATCACGAACATGACGAGCGGCTACGGCTTTGACGGCGTGGCCATCGCGGTCATGGGGCAGTACACGCCCCTGGGCACGGTGGTCTCCGCGCTGATCTTCGGCGCGCTGCGCGCTGGCTCCACCAGCATGAACCGCATGACCAGCATCCCCGGCGAATTCATCCAGGTCCTGCAGGCGCTGGTCATCCTCTTCGTATCCACGCCCGGCATTGTGCGCATGTTCCTCAAGAAGCGCCGCCAGAAGAAGGAGGCTTGAGCAAAATGGAAGACATCCTCTCCGTCGTCACGTCCCTGATCGCGGGGTCGATCCGCGTATCCATCCCCATCGCCTTTGCGGCCCTTGGCGGAACGCTCTCCGAGCGCAGCGGCATCATCAACATGGGCCTGGAGGGAACCATGCTCATCGGCGCCTTCTTCGGTGTGGTGGGGTCGTACTTTACGAACAACGTCTGGCTGGGGCTGCTGACGGCCATGCTGGCCGGGGCGCTGTGCGGGCTGCTGCACGCGGTGCTGACCATCCGCTTTAAGTGCGAGCACGTGCTGGCGGGCGTCGGCATCAACGTGCTGGCCTCGGGCCTTACGGTCGTGCTCCTGCAGATGATCTGGGACACCAAGGGCAAGAGCGCCGAGGTCGCCTCCTTCTCCAACATCAGCCTGCCCGTCATCAACCAGATCCCGGTCCTCAAGGACATCCTGGGCGAGGTCTCGCCCCTGCTGATCCTGCTGGCCGTCAGCGTCGTGGGCGTCTGGTTCCTGCTCTACCGCACGGTCTTCGGCCTGCGCGCGCGCGTCATCGGCGAAAACCCGGAGGCCGCGGGCTCCATGGGCATCAACGTCTACCGCACGCAGTACATCTGCGTCATCCTCTGCGGCGTGCTGGCGGCCATCGGTGGCGCGTACATGTCCATCGGCGATATTCACATGTTCAGCCGGGACATGGTCTCCGGCCGCGGCTTCATCGCCCTGGCGGTGGTCATCTTCGGCGGGTGGCATCCGGTGGGCGCGTGGCTCGGCTCGCTGCTCTTCGGCCTTGCGCAGAGCCTGCAGTACCGCCTGCAGACCGGCAGCATTCCCCCGCAGCTCGTCCAGATGCTGCCCTATGTCGCGACGCTGGTCGTGCTGATCTTTGCGCGCGGTTCCAACCGTCGCGCCCCAGCCTCCGAGGGCAAACACTACTACGCGAAGGGAGAACAATGACCATGGAAACCAACAGCATCCTGCTTTCCCCCAAGATCGAGGAGGTCCGCAAGATCCTGCGCGAGAAGATCCACATCGACCGGGAGACCTCCGAGGAGATGAGCGCCTACGTCCGCCGCCAGGAGGCGCTGGTGGACTCCATGCTCAACATGTACAAGCTCTATGACGACGGCATCCCCTTCCGCCCGACGCTGGGCAACGAGATGCAGGTCATGTACATGCGCGAGCGGCAGACGCTCTCCTTCCTGCTCTTCCCGGAGCTGCTCAAGCTGGAGTACGAGGTCGCGCGCGTCATCGGCGACGTGTTCATCGCGCCCATGCTCATGGGCAAGACCCTGCCCGAGATCCTGAACAGCAACCAGCCCATCGCCGCGCGCCACGGCTATGCGCGCGAGGAGATCGTCGTGGCGCGGGAGGACTTCGGCATCTACCGCCACTACGAGTGCGCGGACTGCTACGGCCTGCCCAACATCGGCATGAAGATCTGCGCCTACGAGGCGGGCACCGCGGCCGGCTGCTTTGCCCGGCCCCTGGGGCGGCCGGTCGAGGTCGTGGAGACCAAGTGCTGCGCCAACGGCGATCCCTACTGCGAGTTTGAGGTCCACGTCGGCTAAGGCCGCCGCGGGAGGAGGAGCGAGATGAAGACCGTCTTTCAAAACGTCTGGGTCGTGACGGAAAACGCGGCGCGGGACGTGCTGCAGAACGGGACCGTGGTCGTGGACGGCGACCGCATCGCCTATGTGGGTGCAGGGCTGGACGCGCTCCCCGCCGGGGCGCGCGTCGTGGACGGCAGGGGCAAAAAGCTCCTCATGCCGGGCCTGGTCAACGGGCACACCCACCTGCCGATGGTGCTCTTCCGCGGCGGCGCGGACGACATGGAGCTGCACACCTGGCTGAACACCCGCGTCTTTCCCATGGAGGCCAAGGAGACGCCGCAGTCCGTGACCGACGGCGCGGTCCTGGCGCTGTGCGAGATGGCGCGCGCGGGCATCACCACCGTCAACGACATGTACACCCAAAACCGCTGCCTCCTTCCCGCGCTGGAGAAGGTGCCCCTGCGCGCCACGCTCGCCATGGGCCTGTTTGGCCAGGCGGACAACGCGGACGAGCAGCTGGCCGACGCCGTCGCCTTCCACCGCGAGTACAACGGCGCGCTGGGGGGCCGGGTGCGCGTGGGCCTCGGCCCGCACGCCGAGTACACGGCCACGCTCCCCTTCCTGGAGAAGTGCGCGGATGCGGCGCGCCGCCTGGACTGCCCGCTGCACATCCACGTCTCGGAGACGCGCGCGGAGCACGAGGCGTGCATCGGCCGGCACGGGTGCACGCCCGTGGGCGCGCTCGACCGCGTGGGGTTCTTTGACGGCACGCGCGCGCTGCTCGCGCACGGCGTGTGGCTGAGCGACGAGGACATCGGGATTGTCGCGGAAAAGGGTGCGGCGGTCCTGCACAATCCCTGCTCCAACCTCAAGCTCGGCTCGGGCATCGCCCGCGTGCCGGAGATGCTCCGCAAGGGCGTGCGCGTGGCGCTCGCCACCGACGGCGCGGCGAGCAACAACAGCCTGGACCTCTGGGAGGAGATGCGCATCTGCGCCCTGCTGCACAAGGGCCGCCTGCTGGACGCCACGGTCCTGCCGGCGGAGGAGGCGCTCTACCTGGCCACGCGCGGGGGCGCGCTCGCGCTCGGGTACGAGGACGTGGGCAGCGTCGAGCCGGGGTTCAAGGCGGACCTCTGCCTCGTGGACCTGGACCAGCCCTATTATCACCCGATGACGGACCTCGTCCACCACATCGTCTACGGCGGCAACTCGCGCGACGTGGAGATGACCCTGGTCGACGGCCGCGTGGTCTACGAGCGGGGAAAGCCCATCGCAGAGGACCTGGACGCCGTCTGCGCGCGCATCCAGGACCTGTGGGAGAATTGGTTCAACGCCTGAGCGCAGGAAACGCCGTGGGAAGAGTTCCCGCGGCGTTTTTTCTCTCTTTTCTGTAATGAAACCGCCTTCTGCGCGTCCAATGTGTGAGAGGAGGGGAAACGAGGTGGACTTTGAAGCGGTGTACAGCGAAAATTTCGCACATGTCTACCGGTTTTTGCCTTCCCTGTGCCGGGACGCGCATCTTGCCGAGGAGCTCACGCAGGACACGTTCGACCGCGCCTTCCGCAAGGGCGAGCAGTTCAACGGCCGCTGCGAGCTGAAGACCTGGCTTTGCAGCATCGCCTGCAACGCCTACTTGAGCGAGTGCCGCAGGGCCCGGCGCCCGGCCCCGCCGGCCGAGGCGGCCCTGGACGTCGACCCCGACGACCGGGACGGGGTCCTGCGCATCCATCGGGCGCTGCACGACCTGGCGGAGCCGTACAAGGAGATCTTCACCCTGCGGACCTTGGGCGAGCTGCGCTACAGCGAGATCGGCGCGCTCTTTGGCCGGAGCGAGAACTGGGCGCGCGTGACCTACTACCGGGCCAAGGTCAGGCTCCGGGAACGAGTCGGAAAGGAGAGGGAACATGACGGAGAGGACTGAACCGAGAGAGACCATCTGCGCCGTCGCGCAGGACATCATGCCGCTGATGCTGGACAACGTCTGCAGCTCGGAGAGCCGCAGCTTTGTCGAGGAACACGTCCGGAACTGCGAGGACTGCCGCGAGGCCCTGGCGCTCATGCAGGCGGAGGACCGGCAGACCCCTTCGCCCGAGGAGGCGACGGAAAACCGCGCCCAGTGGAAGGGCGTGCGCCGGTACTGCAAGCGCCTCACCTCCCGGGGATTCCTCCTGGGGCTGACCGTGACGATCCTGGCCGCTGCGCTGGCGGCCGCCGCCTATTGGCAGCTCTGGGTGGTCGATTCGACGCCCGTGCCGCTGGACGAGTACGACGTCCGGCTGGTCCGCACGGCGGACGGCTGGGTGGCCCGGGTCTTTGAAAGCGGGACCTATGTCGGCCAAAGATCCACCCTCGGGGAGGGGGACGGCGGAATCCGCATCACGTTCTGCACCTCCCGCATCCCCAAGCGCGGCGAGCCGCACACGGTCATCACCCCCCAATACTACCTCCACGAGGGGAAGCTCTACCGCGCGGACGTCGAGGTCTCCCTCGACGAGGGCGCGTACATCGAGCTGGGGGACGAGGTGACGGAGATCCGCGTCGGCACGCCGGGGAACGACCGGGTGATCTACCGCGCGGGCGACGAGATCCCCCTGTGCAGCGCGGAGGAGGAAGAAGAAATCCGGGCGCACATGCAGCGCACGACCCGCGCAGACGGCGAGATCCCCTGGGACGGCATGGCGGTCCGCCGCGCGGAAGAAGAAAAAATTTCCTAAAAAATCTTGCAGCGTTTTCCCCCTGTGCGGGGTATGTGTAAGTGAAAGGAGGCAGGGAAAAATGGAGAGCCTGTCGCTTCGAACCGATGAGAGCATCGACGAGGTCGTCGAGCGGTATGCCGACATGGTCTACCGCCTGGCCTGTGCGCAGACCGGCCGCAGGGACAGCGCCGACGATGTCTTTCAAGAGGTTTTTCTGCGGCTTGTGCGACGCAATCCGACCTTTGCCTCCGAAGAACACCGCAAGGCATGGCTGCTGCGCGTAACCCTGAACTGCTGCAAAAAGCTCGGCGCGTCCGCCTGGAGGCGGCACGTCGTGCCCGTGGAACGCCTGCCCGAGCACGGCCAGGCGGACGATTTCGAGGCGTTGGCCCTGCGCGACGCGCTGGCCCGGCTGCCGGAGAAGGATCGCGCCGCACTGCACCTGTTCTACGGCGAGGGGCTGACCGCTCGCGAGATCGGCGCGATCACGGGGGAAAAAGAGGCGAGCGTGCGCTCCAGACTGTCGCGCGCCCGCGCACAGCTCCGTAAGGAATGGGAAGGGGGAGCATGATGGAAGAGGAATACCGCAGGCTGTATCACAGAAACCACCCGTCCGAAAAACTCGTGGAGCAGACCAAACGCCGCATGCGGAAGGCTAGAGGAGTGGAACATCAAATGAAGTGGCTGAGAGTGGCCGGCGCCGCCGCGGCGGTGGTCGTGGTCTTTGGCGTCAGCGTCAATGTTAGCCCTGCCTTTGCGCAGGCAGTGGACGAGATCCCGGTCGTGGGCGACATCGCCCGCGTGCTCACGGTGCGCTCTTTTACGGAGGAGCAGCCGGATCATACCGTCAACGTCGAGCAGCCCATGGTTGCAGACGACACCCAGTTTGCCGCGGATGTGAATGAGCAGATCAACAAGATCGTGGATCAGTACATCGAGGAGGCGAACCAGCGCATCGCGGAGTACCGCGAGGCGTTCCTGGCCACCGGCGGCACGGAGGAAGAGTTCGAGCAGAAGAACATCCAGGTCGACGTGGACTACGAGATCCTCAGCGAGACCGAGGACCGCGTCTCCTTCGTGCTGCGCGCCGCGGAGAGCGACATCTCGGCCGGCAAGGAGATCGTTTACTACAACCTCGACCTTGCGACCGGCCAGGTGCTGACGCTGGAGGACGTGCTGGGCGAGGATTGGGTGAACATCTGCAATTCCTCCATCCAGGAGCAGATGGCGGAGAACACGGACGTCTCCTACTTCTCCGAGGACCAGGGCGGCTTTACCACCGTGGACGAGAATACGTCCTTCTACCTGGACGAGGACGGCAGCGTCGTGGTGGTCTTCCCGAAGTACTCGATCGCTCCCGGCGCCTACGGCGAGCAGACCTTCCGCATCGACGCGTAAATCCGCGCATGAAGAGCGCCTTCCACCTGGAAGGTGCTCTTTTTTTCTTGCTTTTGCGCGCGGAATCCTGTACAGTAGGGGAGAAGTACGCGGAACAGAAAGGGAGGCGGAATACGCATGTGCGCAGATTCGGATCTGCAGGTTCTGCTCGACTTCCTCGCGCCCGAGGACGCGTTTGACTGCGCGGAGGTGCTGGTCCTTCTGGGCAGCGCCCTGCCCTGCGCGGCGGAATACGCCGTGCGCCTCAACCGGGAGCGGCAGTTCTGGCACACCGTGGTCAGCGGCGGGGTCGGGCACTCCACGGCGCTCCTGCGCGAGGCGATCCGGCGCGATCCCCGCTACGAGGGCATCGCGGTCGAAGGCCGGCCGGAGGCCGCGATCTTTGCGCAGATCCTGCGCGCGGACGGCGGCTTTTCCCGCCTGCTCGTGGAGGGCGAATCCACGAACTGCGGGGACAACGCGGTCAGGACGCGCGCCCTGCTGGACCGGCTGGGGCTGCGCCCGCGCACCCTCGCGCTCATCCAGGACCCCACCATGCAGCGCCGGAGCGCGGCCTCCTTTGCGGCGGTCTTTCCGGGCGCGCGGATCTTCTGCGCGCCGCCCTTCCGGCCGACGCCGGAGAGCGCGCCCCTCTACGGCAGCCGGGAGCGCCTGCTCTCGCTGGCCCTGGGCGAGATCCCGCGCCTGCGCGACGACGAGAACGGCTACGGCCCGCGCGGCCGCGGCTTCATCGCGCACGTGGACATCCCGGAGGAGGTGGAGGCCGCCTGGCGGCGCCTCGCCGACCGCTGCCCCGAGGCCGTCCGACGCTAGAAAAGACAGGAGGAACGCCCATGGAAACCTATTCCTACAAGTGCCCCGTCTGCGGGTACGTCCACCTGGTCCCGGGCTATTGGGTCTCCTACGACCCGCCCGCGGAGCTGGAACAGCCGCACTTTCACGAGGGAGAGCTCTGCGAGCACGCGCTCGTCCTGCAGGAGGAACAGGGATGAGCACGGACCGAACAAACCGGGAGGGGGATTGCCATGGCGCTGCCCAAGTACGATGAACTGTATGGGGACGTGCTCCGCTGGCTGGGGGAGCACGGCGAACAGAGCCAGGCGCAGCTGCGCGCAGGGCTCGCCGCCGTCCGCGGCCTGTCCGCCCAGGACCTGCAGGAGCTGCTCCCCAGTGGAAAGGCGGTGTGGGCGGGCCGCGTGGGCTGGGCCGTGACCTACCTGCACAAGGCGGGGCTCCTGGAGCATCGCCGCCGCGGCGTCTACGCCCTGTCCGCGGAGGGCGGGCGCGTGCTCCGGGCGGGCGAGTCGGTGGACAACGCCTTCCTCGAGCGCTACGAGAGCTTCCGCGCCTTCACCGGCGTGGAGCCGCAGGGCGCGGGAGCCACGCCAGGCGAGGGTCCCGCTTTGCAGGAGGGAAGCACGCCGCGCGACGCGCTGGAAGACGCCTACCGCCTCATCCGCAGCGCGGTCGCCGACGAGCTCCTGGACGAGGTCTGCGCGCAGTCGGCAGCCTTCTTTGAGAATCTGGTCGTGCAGCTTCTGCTCAAGATGGGCTATGGGGGGGCCGTGGAGGGCGCGGGCATCGTCACCGGCCGCACGGGCGACGAGGGCATCGACGGCATCATCCGCGAGGACAAGCTCGGCTTCAGCCTCATCTACATCCAGGCCAAGAAGTGGGATCGCGGCGCCTCCGTGGGCCGGCCCGAGGTGCAGAAGTTCGTCGGCGCGCTGGCCGGCCAGGGCGCGGCAAAGGGCCTGTTCATCACGACCGCGCAGTTCACCCAGGAGGCCAAGGATTACGCCGCGCGGCAGCACACGGTCAAGGCCGTGCTGGTGGACGGCGCGCAGCTGGCCGCCCTGCTCATGGAGTACGACCTGGGCGTCTCGACCGAGGCGGTCTACGCCGTCAAGCGCGTGGACACCGACTTTTTCGCCGAGGGATAGACCGGCTTGCGCCGAAAGGGCAAAGAAGCGGCCCCGCCGCATGGGCGGGACCGCTTGCTCATCCTCTGAGGTGTTGTTGCAAAGGTGTCGTTGGGGGGAAATTTACGCGCGGCGCATCTTGCGGGCGACCAGGAAGGCGATCAGCGCCAGGGAGCCGACGCCCAGACCCATGCTCAGCGGCGCAGAGGCGTCGCCGGTCTTGGGCGAGGTGTCGTCGTCCCAGTGCGAGCCGCCTCCGGAACCGCCGGAGGAGCCGCTGTCGCGGACGTAGCGGACGTAGATGGTGTGGTTCTCGTCCACGTCGCGGAAGGTGTAGGAGCCGTCATAGCGGTTGTCCAGGACGCCGTCGATGTAGACGCCGTCGATAGCGTAGCCCTTGTAGGGGGCGAAGGTGACGGTCAGGTTGCGGCCCTCGCGCACATAGGTGCTGCCCGCCGGGCTGACCCAGCCGCCGTCCGAGCAGGTCGCGCGGATGCGGTACTCGTCGTAGGAGGGCTTGGAGGGCCTGTCGTCGTCATCGCCACGGTCGGGGTAGGTGTGGTGATCGAAATCCGCGATGAAGGTCACGGTGTCGCCACCCTTAACACCAATACTCGCCCAGTCGATGATAGCGCCGGCCGAGTACGTGTAGGTCTGGCCGTTAAAGTTCAGCCGCCAGCGGCCAAACTCATAGCTGCCATCCGTGCGGGAAGGCTCTTTGGTGGGAAGCTGGTACTTCTGGTCGGCAGGAACCTTTTCCGGCTCAGGCAGCCAGGGCACTCTGCCGCTGTTGTTTTCCTTAGCAAACTGGACGGTGATCTTGGAGGCTACTTGCTTCCAGACGGCAACAAGTTCGACATTAGTCTCACCAATGGTAAACGAATCACCGATTTTGTAGACCTTAGAGTCACCATCCTTGCCCGATTTTACCTTCCAGCCCTCGAAAGTATAACCCGAAAGAGTGGGTTCGACAGTGTTCAGAGAAACAGTAGCGTTCTTTTCGATGTTTTTAAGAGAGGACGGCATTCCCTTAGCAGCGGGGTCATCGGAAGAGAAGGAGATGGTCAGAAGATCGGTACGTTCCTTCCAGACGGCGACGAGCTCGACATTGGATTCGCCAATGGTAAACGACTCACCGATTTTGTAGACCTTAGAGTCATTATCCTTGCCCGATTTTACCTTCCAGCCCTCGAAAGTATAACCCGAAAGAGTGGGTTCGACAGTGTTCAGAGAAACAGTAGCGTTCTTTTCGATGTTTTTAAGAGAGGACGGCATTCCCTTAGCAGCGGGGTCATCGGAAGAGAAGGAGATGGTCAGAAGATCGGTACGTTCCTTCCAGACGGCGACGAGCTCGACATTGGACTCGCCAATGGTAAACGACTCACCGATTTTGTAGACCTTAGAGTCACCATCCTTGCCCGATTTTACCTTCCAGCCCTCGAAAGTATAACCCGAAAGAGTGGGTTCGACAGTGTTCAGAGAAACAGTAGCGTTCTTTTCGATGTTTTTAAGAGAGGACGGCATTCCCTTAGCAGCGGGGTCAGAGGAGAAAGAAATTTCTAGTGTTTGGGTAGGTGCGCCAGGATCATTGCCCCCATCCGCCAGCGCGGTCGGGAACAGGGTCAGCGTGAGGATGAGCGCCAGCCAGATGGCCAGCAGGGTTCTTGCTTTCTTCATGGTCGATACCTCCTTCTACCCATTTAGACGAAATGTTTCGTGAAGAGGTTTCCACATTTTCAAAAGATTGCTGTAACAAATTCTGCCATTTGCTGAAATATTTCCGGCCGAAATGTATCCAAATTGTAACAAACAGGAAATGAAAGTGCAATGAACGGCGGGGCAAGGCCGCGCAGGGCGCCGACTCCGCACAAAAAACGGCCCCGCCGCTCGGGCAGGGCCGTTCAAGAACATTGTATGCTGCGTTTTTGGTGCGCTTGCGTGGAAAGGCGGTTACGCGCGGCGCATCCTGCGGGCAACCAGGAAGGCGATCAGCGCCAGGGAGCCGAAGCCGAGGCCCATGCGCAGCGGCGCGCTGGCGTCGCCGGTCTTGGGCGAGGTGTCCGAATCGCCGGAGCTGCCGGAGGAGCCGGAACCGGTATCCGCGATGTAGCGGACGTAGATGGTGTGGTCCTCATCCACGTCGCGGAAGGTGTAGGAGCCGTCGTGGCTGTTGTCCAGGACGCCGTCGATGTACACGCCGTCGATGACGTAGCCGCTGTAGGGGGCGAAGGTGATGGTCAGGTCGTCGCCCTCGTCCACGTAGGTGGTGCCGCTGGGGCTGACGTAGCCGCCGTCGGAGGCGGTGGCGCGGATCGTGTACTCGTCATCCGAAGAGGAGGACGAGGAGGAACCGTCGTCATCCTCGTCGTAATCCGGATAGGTGCGGTAGGCCCACTGCGCGGTGAAGGTGACGGCGGTCGTGCCGCCGTCCGGGAGGGTCACGGTCTCGCCGGCGTCATAGACGTCGCCGTCCTCGGAATACTCCCAGCCGGTGAATTCGTAGCTGCCGGAATTGCGGCGGGGTTCGCTCGTGGGCAGCGTGTAGCTCGATCCGGCGGCGCCGCTCGTGCCGCTGGGGATGCCGCTGGTGCTGGAGCTGGTGCCGGAGTCGAAGGGGATCGCGACGCTCTGAGCCCACTGCGCGGTCAAGGTGATGTCGCTGGTCAGATCGTCAACGGTCAGCACCGTGCCGGCCTCATACGTAGTCGTTCCGTCGGACCAGCCCAGAAAGACATACCCCGAACGGGTGGGGGCGGTGAGGGTGTAGGGCGTATCGGCGTCGACGGTCTGCGGTTCCGGAACTTCAATCTCCGCATCGTCTACGCCGTCGGCGAAGGTGATCGTGTAGGCGGTTGCCGCGCTGCCATCATCGCCACTGTCGTCAGTGGACTGGGTCGCGGAGAGGGAAATCACCACATCGTCGGTGAGATCCGCCGAGGGAATGGTGTAGATGCGTTCGGAGGCGGTGGCTCCCTGCACATCTGTTCCGCCGTTGTAGGATGCGTCACCGATGGTGATGCCGACATCGTACGTATACCCTTCCTCGACCGTAAATTCAAATACGAGGTCCTGATTTGCGGTGGTTGTGGCGGGAGAAGATGTGTACGTAATATGGTCAGGGGTGGAAGGATCGTAGGTGACCGTGTGCGTCTGATCGTCCGCCAGCGCGGTGGGGAACAGGGTCAATGTGAGGACGAGGGCCAACCAGATGGCCAGCAGGGATTTTGCTTTTTTCATGTTGGTCAAACCTCCTTTTATCCCTCAGACGAGGTTTCCTAAAGCGCAGTTGCGGGTTTTGTGTTTCGAATCGGTGATGAAACACCGAAAGTTTTGAAATATATCCATCAAAAATTCAACACAATAGGAAATATTAGCAACACAAAAGAAATAAAAGGAGGAAATGATGAATATATTGTGCTTATCTGAAAACCATGTGAAGGAACCGTTTCAAAGTGAGCACGGCCTGAGTTTGCTCCTGACCTGGGAAGGGCACAGCCTGCTCTTTGACATGGGCGCAAGCTCGCTCTTTCTCAAGAACGCGGCGCGCCTGGGCGCAGACGTGGCCGGGGTGGAGGCGGCCGCGCTCTCGCACGGGCACTACGACCACGGCGGCGGCCTGCGGGCCTTCCTCGCGCACAATGCGCACGCGCCCGTCTACGTCCGGGCCGAGGCCTTCGGCGCGCGCGGGTCGCTGCGGCCCTCGGGAGAGGTGGCGCAGATCGGCCTGGACGCGTCGCTGCGCGCGAACCCGCGCCTGCGCCTGCTCACGGGCAACGCGCAGATCCTGCCGGGCGCGCTGCTCTTTGCGGACGAGGGGAGGGAGGCGCCCCTGCCGCGCGCAAACGGCGTCCTCTTTCGGGAGGAGGGCGGCGGCTGGGCACCCGATCCCTTCTGCGACGAGCAGAACCTGCTCCTGCGCGCCGAGGGCAAGGCCGTGCTCGTCACCGGCTGCGCGCATCGGGGGATTGTCAACATCGTGCGCCGCGCGCAGGAGCTGGCGGGGGGCCGGATCGACGCGGTGGTCGGCGGGTTCCACCTCTCCAACCCGCGCACGGGCGTCTGCGAGCCGGAGGAGACGCTGCGGGAGGTCTTCCGCTGCTTTGCCGAACTGGAGGGCGCGCGCTTTTACACGGGGCACTGCACGGGCGACGCGGCCCTTGCGCGGCTGCAGGCGGCCCTCCCCGGGCGCGTCTTTTCCCTGCACGCCGGCCTGCGCCTGGAGCTGTAGAGCGCAAAAAAAGCGCGCCCCCGCAGCCGATGCGGGAGCGCGCGCTTGCGCATGCTCACTTTGCGAGCTTCTTCGTCCCCTTGAGCAGGGGGGAGAGCTTCTTGTAGATGAGGAAGGTGATGACCACGGAGAGCATGCCCTTGAGGAAGGTGAAGGGCATGTTGAACCAGATCAGCGCATCCCAGAGCGTTTCGACGTTCGGGTTGATGGCCTGGTACATGGAGAGGATGGTTTCCATGGGCATGAAGGCCGTGTAGACCGGATAGACCACGAAGTAGTTGGAGAAGACCGAGAAGACCGCCATGGCGGTCGCGCCGCAGAGGGAGCCGATCAGCGCGCCCTTGCGCCCGCCCATGTAGCGGTAGAACATGCCCGCGACAAAGACGAATATCGCGCCGAGGAGGAAGTTCGAAAGCTCGCCCACGCCCCCGGTCGTGGAGAAGAAGAGGTTGATCAGGTTCTTGATGAGACAAACCGCCACGCCGCTGAGCGGCCCGAGCGCAAACGATGCGATCAGCGCCGGCAGCTCCGACAGGTCGAGCTTGATGAAGCTGGGCATGAGCGGCACGGAAACGCTGATGTACATCAGCACCGTGGCCACAGCCCCAAGCATGGCGGTCATCGTCAGCTTGCGGACGGAGAACTTGGAGTCGGCGCGGGTGGAGTTGCCGTGGAGAGGGGTGACCTTCTGGGACATGAAAGACCTCTTTTAAGATATGAGGGGATTTGAAGGCGCGCGTATTCGGTTTTTTGATGTTCCTCCTGCGTTGCACTTCATCATATCTTCTTTCATCCGGACTGTTACCGTCGGCTCAGGAATGGAACCTGATCAGTGCTTGCGCACGCGCGGGCTTTCACCGCCGATTGGGACTTGCACCCTACCCTGAAGATTGATTCAGTATCTCTATTATAGCGCATTTTTTGCGGGATGCAAGGGGGAGTTTTGCGCGCTTGACGCAAAGCCCGGACCGGGAGTACACTAGAAGGCGGACAAACGAGAATAGGAGGGGCTCAAATGCAAACCACCATCGACCTTGCAACGGGAACCCTCGCCGGGGAAGTGACGACCTCCGAGCGGAGAATCGCCGACCTTGCGGGGCTCTTTGCGGATGAGGCGGCCCGCGCGGCCCTGCCGCAGGATACAATCGTCTACCGCGTGCAGATGCACGACAAGGAGGCGGAGGGCACGCCCGGCGGCCTGCTGTTCGGGACGAGCTTCGTCTACCCCGGCAAGGTGGGCGACGAATATTTTATGACCAAGGGACACTTCCACGCCAAACGCGACACGGCGGAGTACTACTTCTGCATCTCCGGCCGCGGCGCGCTCATCCTGATGGACGAAGCGGGAAACTGCTGGGCGGAGAAGATGGAGCGCGGCACGCTCCACTACATTCCGCGCTCCGTCGCGCACCGCCTGGCCAACACGGGCGAGGAAGTCCTCGCCGTGGGCTGCTGCTGGGGCGCGGACTGCGGCCACGACTACGCGAGCATTGCGCGCACGGGCTTTGCCAAGCGCCTGCGGGAAGTCGACGGCGAGCCGAAGCTGGGATAAGGAGGCCCTTTGCCCATGTGCACCTATGAAAAATTCCCCACGGTCCCGGTGCCGTATTCCATGCTCGCGGGCTATGGCGCGATCGCCGGGGAGCTGGCGCGCGCCCTTGCGGGAAAGCAGCGCGCCCTGCTCGTCGTGGACGGCTACCCGGGAACGCGCTTTGACGAGATCGTCGCGGGCCTGATGGAGGAGCTGTTCTTCGCCCGCGTGCTGGACGCGCACGAGGCGAACCGCTCCGACGAGGAGATCGAGGCCATGCTCGCCCGCAACATCACGGACGACCGCGTCTTCGGCGTGCTCTCCTGCCACAACCTGATCGAGTTCTTTGACGAAAAGAAGATCGCCGTGCTCCGCCGCCGCGCGCAGGAGGCCGAGGGGATCACGCTCCTGTACGGCGTGGGCGCCTCGCTCATCGCCAAGGGAGATGTGCTCGTCTACGCGGACCTGGCCCGCTGGGAGATCCAGCTGCGCTACCGCTCGGGCGAGATCGGCAACTACTGCGCGCACAACGAGGGCGAGGAGACGCTGCGCAAGGTCAAGCGCGGCTACTTCATCGACTGGCGTGTCAGCGACCGCCACAAGCGCGCCGTGATGCCCGAGGTCGACTATCTCCTGGAGACGAACAAGCGCGACAAGCCTGTGATGATGCGGGGCGAGGACTTCCGCGCGGCGCTGGCGCTCGTGGCGCAGCGCCCCTTCCGCGTGGCGCCGTACTTCGACCCCGGCGTCTGGGGCGGGCAGTGGATGAAGAAGGTCTGCGGCCTGGACCCCGCCAAGAAGAACTACGCCTGGAGCTTTGACGGCGTGCCGGAGGAGAACAGCCTGCTGCTCCAGAGCGGGAGCACCGTCATGGAGGTGCCGGCGCAGGACCTGGTGCTCTTTGCGCCGCGCGCGCTCCTGGGCGACCGCGTGCACGCGCGCTTTGGCCTGGACTTCCCCATCCGGTTCGACTTCCTGGACACGGTGGACGGCCAGAACCTCTCCCTGCAGGTGCACCCCCTGACCGAGTACATCCAGCAGACCTTCGGCATGCACTACACCCAGGACGAGAGCTACTACATCCTGGATGTAAAGCCCGGGGCGGACACGGCCGTGTACCTGGGGGTGAAGAACGGCGTCGATCCGCAGGAGATGCTCGGCGCGCTCGAGCGCGCGCAGGAGACGGGCGAGTTCGACGCGGAGCGCTACGTCAACCGCATCCCCGCCCACAAGCACGACCACTTCCTCATCCCCGCGGGAACCGTGCACTGCTCCGGGCGCGACACCATGGTCCTGGAGATCAGCGCCACGCCCTACATCTTCACCTTTAAGCTCTGGGACTGGAACCGCGTGGGGCTGGACGGCAAGCCCCGGCCCATCCACCTGGAGCACGGCAGAAAGAACATCCAGTTCGACCGCGACACGGACTTCGTTCTGCGCGAGCTCGTCGGCCAGGTCCAGGAGGTCGCCCGCGGCGACGGCTGGGTCGAGGAGCGCACCGGCCTGCACGAGCGCGAGTTCCTCGAGACGCGGCGGCACTGGTTCACAAAGCCCGTTTTGCACAACACGAACGGCGGCGTGAACATGCTCAACCTCGTCGAGGGCAGCGAGGCCGTCGTAGAGAGCCCGACCGGCGCGTTCGAACCCTTCCGCGTGCACTACGCCGAGACGTTCATCGTGCCGGCGGCGGTGGGGGCGTACGTCATCCGCCCGGCCGTTCCCGGCGAGCGATGCGCCACCATGAAGGCCTATGTGAGGGGGTAGAGGAGAGATGCAGCCCGGATTTGACATTCGGCCCACGGAAAACCCGATGGGCTTTGCCTACGGCCCGGGCGTCTTCGGGCCCGAGGTCGAGAACCGGAGCCTGGACGCCATCCGCAAGAGCCTGCGCGATCCCGCCTGCTCCGGGCCGGACCCGGTCTACGCCATCGCCATGGACGTCGGGCGCGAGAGCGACCGCGAGGCGATGCTCGCGCGGAACCTGCTCTTCGGCGTGGTGACGTATGCCCGCGGGCGCCTGGGCGAGGAGCCCGTCCGCTCCCAGGGGCACGTGCACGCGGTCAGCCCCTCCTGCAACGCCTCCACGCCCGAGGTCTACGAGATCTGGTCCGGCCGCGCCGTGATCCTCATGCAGGAGCGCGACGGCGACGATCCCGGCCGGTGCTTTGCCGTGGAGGCGGAGCCGGGCCAGGTGGTCGTCGTGCCGCCGGGCTGGGCGCATGCGACCATCTCCGCAGACCCGGAGCGGCCGCTGACCTTCGGCGCGTGGTGCGTGCGCGACTTTGGGTTCGACTACCGCGGCGTGCGCGCCCACGGCGGCCTGGCCTGGTTCCCCCTGCTGGACGAGGCGGGCGGCCTGCGCTGGCTGCACAACGACGCCTACGCCCCGGCCCCCTTCATCTGCAAGGCGCCGCAGGGCTATCCCCAGCTCGGCATCGAGCCGGGCGTGCCCATCTATACGCAGTTTGCTGAGGATCCCGACCGCTTCCTCTTCGTCTCGCATCCGCAGCAGAAGGAAGAGGCCTGGAAGAACTTCCTCCCCTAAAAGGGGCTTGCGGGAGGGCGGGGCCATGGCGGCCCGCCCTCCCGGCTTTTTTTTACGCAAACTTCCCCCTTTGCGCGTATTGACAAATTGCGGTAGGATGATATACTTAGCTTGACTAACTAATTACCGCTCTGGACGGAGGAAACAGGCATGTTAAGACGCGCGGACGCAGAGCTGAACGACCTGCTGGTAAACACCTATCAGAACGTGGCAAAGGTCGAAAGCTGCATGCTGACCTCCCAACAAAACGACCTGTCCATCGCAGAGCTGCACATATTGGAGTGCGTGGGCCGCGGGCAGGGCGGGTCGTGCAGCATCAGCCGCATTGCCCAGGCAATGGAGATCACCCTGCCCACGGTGACGGTCGCGGTCAAGCGCCTGGAAAAGAAGGGCTACGTCGTCAAGAACAAGGACGAAAACGACGGCCGCGTGACCCGCGTGGCGCTGACGGCGCGGGGCCGCAAGATGGACGCCGCGCACCGCTATTTCCACGAGAACATGGTGCGGTCCATCACGCGGGAGATGAGCGAGGCGGAGGTGGAGGAGCTGGTGCGCATCCTCTCCAAGCTCAACCGGTATCTGGAGCGAAAGCAGAGCGAAATGAGCGAAAAACAATAGGGAGATCGGAAACTATGAAGATCATCGGAACGGGAAGCGCGCTGCCGGAGCAGATCGTCACAAACGAGGACCTGACAAAGTTCCTGGACACGAGCGACGAGTGGATCGTCTCGCACACGGGCATCCGCGAGCGGCGCGTGCTCGACAGGGAATCGGTGAATGACATTGGAACGCTCGCGGCCCGGCGCGCCCTGGAGGACGCAGGGCTTGCCCTGGAGGAGCTGGACCTGCTCATCTGCAGCAACGTCGCTTCCGACTACTTTACGCCCGGGCCCGCGTGCTTCATCGCGGGGGCGCTGGGCTTCTCCGGGCAGACGCTGGACATGAACGGCGCCTGCACGGGCTTCCTTCAGGCCCTCGACATTGCGGACGCGTACCTGCGCGCGGGCAAGGTGCGCAACGTCCTGATCGTGGCCGCGGAAAAGCCGTCCTACCTTGCGGACTGGACGGACCGCGCCACCTGCGTGCTCTTCGGGGACGGCGCAGGGGCGGTTGTGCTGCAAAACAGCGAGCCGAGCGGCTGCATCGCGACCTGCATCGCGACCCAGCCCAACGAGGACTTCCTCAACATGCCGACCCCGGCGGGCAACTGCCCCTTCACGCACCGGGAGGGCGCGGGGCGGTACCTCAAGATGAACGGCCAGGAGGTCTATCGCTTCGCCGTCTCCTCCTGCGTGCGGGACCTGCGCGCGGTCTGCGAAAAGGCGGACGTTTCCCTGGAGGCGGTGGACTGGTTCCTGTTGCACCAGGCGAACCAGCGCATCCTCAACGCGGCCCAGACGCGGCTGAAGCAGCCGAAGGAGAAGTTCCCCGGCAACATCGAGCGGCTGGGCAACACCTCCTCGGCCTGCATCCCGCTGCTGCTGGACGAAATGCGCCGCGACGGCAGGCTCCGGGAGGGGCAGCTCGTCGCGCTGTCCGCCTTTGGCGCAGGGCTCACCCATGGCGCGGCGCTGCTGCGCATCTGATGTCGGCGCCGCACGGCGGCGTTCACATAAAAAAATCCATCCACACATCTTTTGCAAGGAGGAATTTCCCATGACGTTCGAAAAGGTAGCCAAGATCATCGCCGAGTACAAGGACATCGACGTGTCCACCATCAAGCCCGAGTCCACCTTCCAGGAGCTGGGCATCGACTCCCTGGACACGGTCGAGCTGATCATGTCCTTTGAGGACACCTTCGGCGGCACCATCGAGATGAGCCCGGACCTCAAGACCGTCCAGGACATCGTCAACCTCATCGACGCGCAGGCCTAAGCGCGGAAAAAATCCAGAAAAAAAGGCAAGGAACAACCATGATTCATACCGAAATCTGCGATCTTCTGGGCATTGAATACCCGATCTTTCAGGGCGGCATGGCCTGGGTGTCGGACGCGTCCCTGGCGGGCGCGGTGTCCAACGCCGGCGGCCTTGGCATCATCGCGGGCATGAACTCCAACGGGGAGCAGCTCCGCGAGCAGATCCGCAAGATCCGCGAAATCACGAACAAGCCTTACGGCGTCAACGTCATGCTGATGTCGCCCTACGCCGACGAGGTGGCGCAGGTTGTGGTGGAGGAGAAGGTACCCGTCGTCGTCACCGGCGCGGGCCTTCCTTCCAAGTACATCAAGACCTGGGTGGAAAACGGCCTCAAGGTCGTGCCGGTCGTGCCCTCGGTGGCCATCGCCCGCATGTGCGAGCGCATGGGCGCCTGCGCGGTCGTGGCCGAGGGCGGCGAGTCCGGCGGCCACGTCGGGGACCTGACCACCATGGCGCTCACGCCCCAGGTGGTGGACGCGGTGAAGATCCCGGTGCTGGCCGCCGGCGGCATCGGCGACGGGCGCGGCGTCGCGGCGACGCTCATGCTGGGCGCAAAGGGCGTGCAGGTGGGCACCCGCTTCCTCGTGGCGACCGAGTGCACCATCCACGAAAACTACAAGCAGCGCGTGCTCAAGGCCAAGGACATCGACACCATCGTCACCGGCCGGCGCCTGGGCCACCCCGTGCGCGGGCTCAAGTCCCCCGTCACGCGCAGGATGCAGGACCTGGAGTACTCCGCGGACTTTACGGCCGAGGAGTTTGAGAAGATGGGCGTCGGCGCGATGCGCAAAGCCGCCCGCGAGGGCGACGAGCAGAACGGCTCCTTCATGTGCGGCCAGATCGCCGGCCTCGTCAACAAGGAGCAGCCCGCGGCCGAGATCATCCGCGAGATGTTCGCCCAGGCCGAAGAACTCTTGAAGGGAGCTGCGCAATGGGTAAGATAGCGTTTGTGTTCGCGGGCCAGGGCGCGCAGTACCCCGGCATGGGCAAGGAGCTCTACGAGACGAGCGCCGCCGCCCGCTACATCTTCGACGCGGTGGAGGCGGAGCGCCCCGGAACCCTGGAGCAGTGCTTTGCGGGCGACAAGGAGACGCTCTCGCGCACCCGGAACACGCAGCCCTGCCTCTTTGCCATGGACCTGGCCTGCGCCAAGGCCCTGGTCGAAAAGGGCGTGCGGCCGGACGCCGTCGCGGGCTTCTCCCTGGGAGAGCTTGCCGCGGTGGCCTTTGCCGAGATGCTGCCCCTGAAGGAGGCGGCGCGCCTGGTCTGCTGCCGCGCCGAGCGCATGGACGCCTGCAGCGCCGGGGAGAAGACCGCCATGGCCGCGGTGCTCCGCCTGAGCGCCGAGCAGGTGGAGAAGCTCTGCGGGGACTTTGACAAGGTCTACCCCGTCAACTACAACTGCCCCGGCCAGACCGTGGTCTCGGGCGAGGAGGGCCAGATCGCCGCCCTGAGCGAGCGCGTCGCCGCCCTCAAGGGCCGCGCCATGCGCCTGAACGTCAGCGGCGCGTTCCACAGCCCCTACATGCACGAGGCAGCCCTGGGCCTTGCGGACTACATGCGGGATCTGCGCTTTGCCGCGCCCATCGTCCCCGTGTACGCCAACTGCACGGCCGAGCCCTACAGCGCGCAGGACGCCGCTTCGCTCCTGGCGCGCCAGGTGGAAAACCCCGTCCGCTGGGAGCAGACCGTGCGCGCGATGATCGCGCAGGGCGTGGACACCTTCGTCGAGTGCGGCGCGGGCAAGACGCTCTCGGGGCTCATTTCCAAGATCGACAAGGACGTCGCCGTCTGCCGCGTCGAGGACGCTGCAACGCTTTCGCAGACGCTATCCGCGCTCGGGAGGTAAACACATGATGAACGGAAAGACCGCCCTGGTGACCGGCGCTTCGCGCGGCATCGGCCGGGCCATCGCCCTTCGGCTGGCCCGGGAGGGCATGAACGTCGCCATCGTCTACGCGGGCAACACCGCGGCGGCCGAGGAGACGGCGCAGGGCGTGCGGGAGGCCGGCGCGCAGGCGAACTGCTACGCCTGCGACGTGGCGGACGAGGCGGCTGTCGGCGCGCTGTGCAAGCGCGTGGCGGCCGAGATGGGGCCCATCTACGCGCTTGTCAACAACGCGGGCATCACGCGCGACAAGCTCGCCGCCCAGATGAAGGAAGAGGACTTTGACGCGGTGCTGGACGTCAACCTGAAAGGCGCATTTCATTTCATTCGCCATACATATTCCGGTTTTCTGCGCCAACGGGCCGGACGCATCGTCAACATCTCTTCCGTCGTGGGCCTGATGGGCAACGCGGGGCAGGCGAACTACGCCGCCTCCAAGGCCGGGCTGATCGGCCTGACCAAGTCCATCGCCCGGGAGCTCGCGCCGCGCGGCATCACGGTCAACGCCGTCGCCCCCGGCTTCATCGATACGGACATGACCCGCGTTCTGCCCGAGGCGGCCAAGGATGCGCTCACCGCGCAGATTCCGCTCAAGCGCCTGGGCTCCGCGCAGGACGTGGCCGAGGTCGTCGCCTTCCTCTGCTCGGACGGGGCGGGGTATCTTACGGGCACGGTCATTCCCGTGGACGGCGGCATGGCCATGTAGCGCCGCCCCACATGCGATTTTTCGAGCGGGCGCGGGCTTCTTCTCCCCGCAAAACGGGCGGCGCGCTCTGCCGCCGGGGAGGGGGGCTCCGGGCGTTCCCCCGGCGCGCCCGCACAGGAGGAGTTTTCAGAATGAAACGAGTCGTCATCACCGGCATGGGCGTGATCTCGCCCGTCGGCAATTCCCTCAAGGCCTTTTGGGACGGCCTCCTTGCCGGCGTGTGCGGCGTGGGGCCCATCACGCGCTTTGACACGGAGGGCTTTAAGGCCAAGCTCGCGGCGGAGGTCAAGGACTTCAACCCCGCGGACTTCGGCATGGACGTGCCCACCCAGCGCCGCATGGACAAGTTCACCCAGTACGCCGTCGCCGCCGCCAAGCAGGCGGTGGAGGAGAGCGGGATCGTGGGCACGGTCGAGCCGGAGCGCCTGGGCGTCTACGTCGGCAGCGGCATCGGCGGCATGTCCACCTTTGTCGAGCAGAGCAACCGCCTCAACGAGCGCGGTCCCAGCCGCGTCTCCGCGCTCTTCATCCCCATGATGATCTCCAACATGGCCGCGGGCACCATCGCCATCCAGTACAACGCGCAGGGCCCCTGCCTGCCCACCGTCACCGCCTGCGCCACCTCCACCCACGCCGTGGGCGAGGCCTACCGCGCCATCGCGCACGGCTATGCCGACGCCATCGTCGCCGGCGGCACGGAGGCGACGATCACGCCCCTTGCCGTCGCGGGCTTTACCACCTGCATGGCGCTGTCGCTGGAGCAGGACCCCTTAAAGGCCTCCCTGCCCTTTGACGCGCGCCGCGCGGGCTTTGTCATGGGCGAGGGCGCGGGCATCCTGGTCCTGGAGGAGTATGAGCGCGCGGTGAAGCGCGGGGCGCACATCTACGCGGAGATCTGCGGCTATGGCAACACCTGCGACGCCTACCACGTCACGGCCCCCCGGCCGGACGGCAGCGGCGGCGCGCGCGCCATGGAGCTCGCGCTGCGCGAGGCCGCTCTCTCGGACGAGGACTGCCTCTACATCAACGCCCACGGCACGGGCACGCCCCTCAACGACAAGTCCGAAACCCTGGCCATCAAGCGCGCCCTGGGCGAGGAGGCGGCGCGCCGCGCCATCATCTCCTCCACCAAGTCCATGACGGGCCACATGCTGGGCGCCGCGGGCGCGGTGGAGCTGATCGCTTCGGCCAAGGCCGTGGAGGAGGGCGTCGTCCCCCCGACGATCGGCCTGACGGAGCCGGACCCCGAGTGCGATCTGGACTACACGCCGCTCACCGCGCGCAGGGCGAACCTGACCATCGCGGTGTCGACCTCCCTGGGCTTTGGCGGGCACAACGGCGCCGTTGCCCTGCGCCCGGCCAAACTGTAACGCAAGCGAGGGTTCAAGCATGAAGATCAACGACATCAAGGCTTTGGCCGAGCTGGTCAGCAAGAACAACCTCTCGGCCCTGGAATACAGCGAGGGCGAGACGCATCTGCGCATCGAGAACGCGCCCCGCACGGTGACCGCCGCGCCCGCGCAGGCCGCTGTCCTTGATGGTCTGGATGACCTCATCGGGGGTCATCCCCGTCAGCACACGGCCCAGTGCCTCGTAGCCGTCCATGGCAATATACTCGTCGATATTTTCGGGGTTAATGACACCGCAGTTGCGCAGGGCCACGCGGTGCTGCTTTTCGTAGAATTTGGTGTGGTTTAGGTTCTTGATGGTCTTATCATCCACCACAGTCTCCTGGTACAGCAGGCGGGTGACGATGCGGCCCTTGAGGATATGCTCCTCCACGATCTCGGGGATATCCGCCTCGGTCACATGGCTGTAAAAGCAGCCCTCGGGGTACACTACCACCACGGGGCCCAGGGCGCACAGGCCAAAGCAGCCGGTCTTAATGACCTGCACCTCGCCCAACAGGCCCTTTTCCTCCAGCTCCCGGTTCAGCTCATCAATGAGTGCCTGGGAATGGGAGGAGCTGCAGCCGGTACCGCCGCACACCAGGATGTGTGTTCTTGCTATCGCCATTGGTTTTTGTCCTCCTTATTCCATGTAGGCGCCCACGGTGTACTCGGTCACCGGGCTGCCGTTTACCAGATGTTCGGTCACAATGCGGGAGACCTTCTCGGGGGTCATCTTCACATAGGTCACCTTTTCCTTGCCGGGCTGGAACACCTCCACAATGGGCTCCAGCTTGCACATGCCGATGCATCCGGCCTGGGTCACTACCACATCCTTCAGTCCGCGGCGGTTCACTTCCTCCACAAAGGCAGTCAGCACCGGGCGGGCCCCGGCGGCGATGCCGCAGGTAGCCATGCCTACCACTACACGGGTGGCGGTGCTGTTATCCTGCCGCATGGCTACATTATTTTTCATCCGCTCCCGCAGGGCGGCCAGCTCTTCCAGAGATTTCATCGCTCATTCCTCCCTCTCTCACAGGTATTTATCCAGGATCTTGTCCACCTCATCGGGGGTCAGGCGGCCGTACACATCCTCATTGATGGTCATGACCGGGGCCAGGCCGCACGCGCCGATGCAGCGGGTCGCCTCCAGCGAGAAGCGGCCGTCCGGGGTGGTGCCGCCGGGCTCTATGCCCAGCCGCTTCTGGATACGCTCCAGCACATCGCCGGCGCCCTTTACATAGCAGGCCGTGCCCATGCACACGCCAATGTTGTAGGTCCCGCGGGGATTGAGGGTAAACTGCGCATAGAAGGTCACAACACCGTAAACCTCCGCCAGCGGTATATTCAGTTCTTCGGCGATGATGGTCTGCACCTCGATGGGCAGGTAGCCGTAAATTTCCTGCGCCCCCTGCAGCACCGGCATCAGCGCGCCCTGCTGCTCCTTGTGGGCCGCTATCAGCTCCCGCAGCGCCTTTTCCTGCTCGGCCGTCCCGTGGAACGGCACGACGGTCTTTCTTTTTGCCATGAGAATGGTTCCTCCTTATTTCCTTCCGGAATTGTTCCTCTATATCGTCAACTACCAGCACCTTCATTTGACAAGGACACACACCTTGGCGGTGAAAACCTGTGCTGACTTGTGTCATCCTGTCGTTGCGGACTGCACTCCATGTCGAGCGGTATTCACGCCCACAAAAACATATGCGCTCTTGTCAGGTGAAGGTGGCGTAGTCTCTGCCATACTCTTCCCGCCGGCCCCTGCAAGGCGCAGGTCCGGCCCCGCAGGGCATCGGCCTGCGGCCGATGTGGTCGGGCCTCCGGCCCGCCTCTGCGGCTGTGCCGCAGCCCCTGCGGGGCCGCCGGCGCCTTTCGCGAATTTACAGCTTCTCCGGGGCGGGGCAGCACTCGGCGATCCCTTCGGCCACCTGCCCGGTAATAAACGCCAGCACCTCCGGCTCCGCCAGGGAGATCTCCTCCCCCAGCACCGCGCGGTACTCCCGGGTATCGGCCGCGAACCGCGCCCCATCATAGTCAAATTCCAGCCGGAAATCCTTTTCCGGGCTGCCCCCGATGAGGGTGGCCATGGTCTGCGGCAGATCGCCCAGCGGCAGCCGGTCTATGTGGCTCAGTCCAAAGACCGCCGTCACCGTGGTGCCCACCCCCGGCGCGCTCTCCACCGTCATGGCGCCGCCGGTCATTTCGGCCGCCATTTTCCACAGTGGCAGGCCCATGCCCACCCGGCGGGTGGTGCGGGTGGTATAAAAGGGATCGGTCACCTTCCGCACCGTTTCGGCGTCCATGCCGCAGCCGTCATCGGTGATGGTCACCGTCAGCCTGTCCGCGGCCGGGCGGTAGCACACCGCCACCGTGATCAGGGAAGCCCCGGCTTTCACCGAGTTTTCGGCGATATCCAGGATGTTGAGCGAAAGCTCCTGCAAGCGCACTCCCCCTTATTTTAGTAACACAAAATATTGTAACAAGCCCTGTGACAAAAATCAACATTCTTTTTATCGAATTCCCTTTTGGTTGCGCATTTTCTACACGGCGGCCCGGATTCGGCGGTTTTAGCGGGGTTTCATTGTATATTCCTTGTGCTTTCTCCACAAAATAAAATTGGATCTTAACATCCCAAATTCCACGCAAAGGAGCGAGTATGATGAAGGTAACATTGGATCACGAGGGCTGCATCGGCTGCGGGCTGTGCGTTTCCACCTGCCCGGCGGTTTTCGGCCTGGCGGCGGATGGCAAAGCGGAGGTGGTGCAGACCCCCATCTCCGAGGAGGAGAAGGACGGCGCCCGGCTTTCGGCGGAAAACTGCCCGGTCAGCGTGATAGAGGCGGAGGAATAATTGATGGCCGAGAAAAAGAAGCTCCCCGTCCCTGCCCCGGAGGCTGTCCCGCTGCACCGCCCGGAGGTGGATGCCGCCCCCATCCTGCCGGAGCCGCAGACCCCTCCCCCGCCGCCCGGCCGGTGGCCCAGGCGATCTGGAGGTTGAAGCCCCCTGTATAAGCATCCACGTCGATCAGCTCCCCGGCGAAGAACAGGCCGGGCACCTTTTTCGACCCCATGGTCTTGGGGTCGATCTCCCCCACCTTCACCCCGCCGGAGGTGATGATGGCCTCCGCAATGGGCCGGGGGCCCCGGATATGGATCACAAGGCCCTTCAGGACCTCCAGCAGGCGGCGGCGCTCCCCTTTTGTCACGTCGTGGGCCTTCCGCTCCGGCGGGATGCCGGACAGCTCCAGCACCACCGGAATCATCAGCCGGGGCACCAGCGCCCCCGCCACGTTCTGCATGTCCTTGTTGGCGTTCTCGGACAGTTCCCGCACCAGGCGGGCGTCCAGCTTCTCCTCATCCAGGGCGGGTTTCAGGTCGATGACCGCCCTGTAGGCATCCTTCC
>ERZ827492.41-NODE-41-length-141854-cov-10.422154_pt1 | contig 141854 bp, 139 predicted proteins | sample MGYA00519704_ERZ827492 | MGnify/ENA primary metagenome ERZ827492 (study PRJEB31778, sample SAMEA3449325) | human gut metagenome | biome: human gut; feature: human-associated habitat; material: faeces | place: United Kingdom | collected 2010/2012 ... | reverse complement strand
CGCTGAGTGTCTACCAGAAAAATCAGCGGGCGCTTGCGTTTTACCGGCGTGAGCAGTTCACTGTGCAGTCGGAAGGCATTGACGAGGATACGAATGAAGCGGATATCCAGATGCTCTGGACGCGGCAGGCGTAGAAAAATTGACGGAGGACGATTAACCGTCCTCCGTCTCAACGCTTCTCTTATTTGTTTTTCAGGTGCTCCGCCCACTCTGTTTCCTTAAAACCGACAAAGACAAAGTCATCACCCACCAGAAGCGGACGTCTGACGAGCATCCCGTCTGCGGCGAGAAGCCTCAGCATTTCATCTTCGCTGATATTGGGCAGCTTGTCTTTCAGTTCCATTGATTTATAGAGTAAACCACTGGTGTTGAAGAACTGCTTCAGCGGCAGCCCGCTGCGCTGATACCATGCGGACAGTTCGGCATAAGTGGGGTTCTCCAGTTTGATGTCGCGAAGATCATAGTCGATTTGGCTTTCATCCAGCCACTTTCTCGCCTTCTGACAAGTGGTGCATTTGGGGTAGCATATAAAAGTCATGTCTGTACACTCCTAGTATCTTTTGTTGCCTACATTATAGCAAACCCGTCCCCAAAACACAAACGCAGCCGCCCGAAACTCCGGGCGACTGCATTCAACTTCTCAATAGAATTTAGATCACGTACTTATGAAAGCTTGCACGATAGCATATTGCGGTTTGCTTTTCAACATGATAATATATTCTATATAGGTGTTTCGATTTTCAAGAAGAAAAAACCTGCCGAATAAGAGGCTGTTTGATATTCTCTTCATACAATAGTGCGAGGCTAAAATGATAAAATACATATGTAAAAACTGCAATATCACAACTGAACTATCGGAATGTCCGCACTGTGGAGAGAGAACAGAGATCGCCAATTCCACGATATATTGGTGCAAGTGCTGCAATGTTCCCACTTTCGATGAGCATTGCCCTCTTTGCGGCTCTAAGGGAAAACGAATTGGATCAGATATTCGCCCTGTGTTTCCGCAGGAAAGGCTTCTGCTGGAGATCATGCTGGGTTGTCCGCTTAAATATAAGAACGCTTCGGTCTGGAATACATCAGGAAATTATTATTACGCAGATGGTGAGAAGGTCTCCTTTACAGCCAGTCAGACAAAATATGTTGATGCGGATTATGTCAGAGCGCAATTGAAGCTATACGAAGTGCAGAACAAGAATGCCGCATTCGAGGCAGTCATTGAGAAATTCTTGCTTGCTAACAGAAAGCGTTACGAAAGTATCACTGATGAGGCAACCCGATTTATCCGTAAAATGGCCGAGAGCTATGACACGACAGAGATGTATGTCTCGTTTAGTGGTGGCAAAGACAGTACAGTCGTTTCCAATCTTGTTATGCGCGCCCTCTGCACGGAGGAGATCCTGCATATTTATGGCGATACTACGCTGGAATTTCCTGAAACCGAAGCGTATGTTGCCCGATTTCGGAAGGCTTATCCCAAGACCCCGGTCTTGACTTCTCAAAACAAGGACAAGAATTTTGAAGAGCTGTGCGAACAGCTAGGCCCTCCGAGTCGTGTGATGCGCTGGTGCTGCACCATCTTCAAGACTGGTGCTATTCAGAGAAAAATCACATCTCTATTCCGAGGAAAGAAGCGGATCCTCACATTCTTTGGCATCCGCAGAAGTGAATCGGCCTCTCGAAGCAAATATGACAGAGAGTCCGATAGCCCTAAAATTGCGATTCAAAAGACCGTTTCGCCAATCATTGATTGGTTGGATTTTGATATTTGGTTGTATCTTTTGACTACAGGTATTGATTTCAATATGGCATATCGTCTGGGATACACTCGCGTCGGCTGCTGGTGCTGTCCAAATAATAGTGCATGGTCTGAATTTATGTCCCGAATATATATGCCGGAGCAATATGAGCATTTCCGCAATCTTCTGATCGACTTTGCAAAAAAGATAGGAAAGCCAGATCCAGAAGTCTATGTTGATGATGGAAACTGGAAAGCCCGTCAGGGAGGTAATGGCTTGGAGTATGCTCAAAATTCTGTGATCACCTTTGAGCCCTGCGCTTTGCAGGAAAACACCTTGAACTTCGAACTGCAAAAGCCGATTACAGAAGAACTCTATGAACTGTTCAAGCCCTTCGGCTATATCAATTATGATCTTGGCAATGCTCGACTTGGTGAAGTGTATGTTCTTGATAAGGATGGCACCCTGCTTTTGAAACTTCAAGGCAAAATTGGAAGTAATACATTGAAAGTCAGTATTCTCAATAAAAAGGCCGGGCGTTGTAAGAGCATCAAAGCCGTTGAGGATAAAGTGAAGTGTCAAATTACGAAATACCAAATGTGTATAGGTTGCCTTGGTTGTGAAAGTGCTTGTGCTAAGGGCGCGATCAATATACAGACCGACCATACTGGACTTCTCTCATATAAGATTGCCGATCATAAGTGTGTGCGTTGCGGCTCCTGTATCGGGCACTATGATGGTGGATGCTATATGCGGAAAGTCATGACGATAAAACGAAGTTAAAGGAAAAACCGCATGGACAAGAAAGATTACAGGCTTAAAGGGCATGAATCATTTACGCTTCGGGAAGGATGGCTTACAAAAGGCTTGAATGCTGTGCATGAGAACCCTAGAGTGTTTTCCGAAAGCAGCGGTGCAGATGCGCTTGGAGTTGGCACAAATATGGCAAAGTCCATCCGCTACTGGCTGCGTACTGCCGGGCTCACGAAGGAACACCCACATGATGGGGTTACGCTGACGGAATATGGTGATCTCATTTTTCAGAAAGACCCATATTTTGAAGACATCTTTTCGCTCTGGGTGATCCATGCAAACATCTCTAGAAACTTTAAACTTGCGACTTCATGGAATATTTTCTTCAACAATATTGATGTGACTTCATTCAAGAGGGACGAACTCATCAATATGATGACAGAAAACATTATCAATATTACTGGTGACACAACTCCTCCAGAGCGTTCCGTCAAGGATGACTGCGCTGCAATTCTGCAGATGTATACCGAAAATGGAGATGCTTCCGCTGATCCGGAAGAAAAGAGGATCAGCCCTTTCTCAGTGCTGGGTTTCTTAAATAAAGTGGATCCGAATACCTTTGAGAAACGGCGTCCCGCCATGGACTCGATTGATCCTTCCCTGATCCTGTATGTAATTGCCGATAAGCTCCGTGAAGAAGGCGTCCTGCCTATCGATGACATTGTTTCCGGCGATAATATGCCAGGCAAGGTCTTTTATCTGAACCGAGTGTCTGTCAATGAATACCTTGACCAACTCCAGAACAAGGGTTATATTCGTGTAAACCGAACAGCTGGTCTAGATGTCGTTTACCCCGCACACATGCCTACGACTTACGCGATCCTTGAAGAACACTATGAAAGAAGCCATAACGCATGAAACTACTCGAACTCATCAAAATTGATAATCGCTTTGAGAAATCTGTGAACCTTACACTGGATCTGTATGTCCAGGATAAGATTGACGGATACATTCCCACGCGATCTTCCGTCAATATTCTTGATTCATATATTAACGAGGTTCGTAGCTTCAGCGGTAATCGGGCTACGGTTTTGATTGGCCCCTACGGCAAAGGAAAGAGCCATCTACTGTTGGTTTTGCTGTCCATTTTATCTCGTACCTGCCAGATGTCTGCAATTAACAAGTTGGTTCAACGGATCTTTGCAGTGAACCCCGATGCCGCTGCCCATATCAGTGATGTTATGGAAAATCAGGGGCAGTTCCTGACTGTTCTTATCAATGCCAATGGCAACAACTCTCTGAACCAGGCGTTCATGCGTGCCTTGACCTCTGCACTGACTCGAGATGGCTTGGCTGATGTGATTCCTGATAATTACTACACTGAGTCAGTCAAGATGCTCCAGAACTGGAAGCAGAACTTTCCGGATACCTATAAATCATTTCAAGAGAAACTTAACGGGAACGAAATTGACTCTTTTGTTAAGAAACTGGAGTCTTACGACGAAAAAGCACTGGAATTTTTCCGCGCTGTTTATCCGGAATTGACTTCCGGCGGTGTATTTAATCCGCTGATCGACGATGAAGTTATTTCCGTCTATCAGTCTGTAAACCGGATTCTGCGCGAGAAATACGGTTATGCAGGTATTTATATCATTTTCGACGAATTCAGCAAGTATATCGAGGGCCATGCCGTCGAAGGCTTTGCTGGTGATATGAAGGTCCTGCAGGATATGTGTGAGCTATGTAACGCTTCGAAAGATGAACAATTACACCTCACTTGTGTCGCACATAAGAGTATTAAAACCTATGGTTCTGCGCTGCCCGCAGAGATTTTAAATTCTTTCAAAGGTGTGGAAGGGCGCCTGAAAGAGGTATATTTTGTTGTTTCCTCTCAGAATAACTACGAGTTGATTTCTGATGCCATTTCAAAGACCTCTGCATTTGACAGCTGGGCCAAGGACAACCAGTTCTACACGGATCTTATTGAAGAAACCTATGCGCTGAAGGCTTTTCGTTCACTGTTTAATCCGGGAGACTACAATGAAATTGTGGGTAAAGGCTGTTTTCCCTTGACGCCTGTTGCCGCAATGCTGCTGCTGAACCTGAGCGAAAAGATCGCTCAGAATGAGCGCACTATTTTTACCTATATCGCAAGTAAGGACTCTAACAGCCTTGCACGTCGCATTGAGAAGAGTGAAAGCGATAAATTTGTTGGCGTTGACAGCGTTTATGACTATTTTGTTCCCCTGTTTAAAGAGGAACTTCAGACAGGTATCCACTATGAGTGGCTAAAGGCTGACTATGCGCTCTCTCAGATCAAAACCGCTGTTGAAGCCGCTGTTATCAAGAGCGTTGCGGTCATTCGGATGGTCAATAACGCCGATGAGATCACGGCATCTGAAAAGTTTATTACGCTTGCGACGGGGCTGGATAAATCCGATGTTCAGGCAACTCTGGTGCGTCTGAGCGATAGAAAGCTGATCGAATTCAAGACGCGCACCGGCGCTTATGAATTCAAAAATAATGTTGGCGTGGATGTTGAACAGGCCATTGCTGACTGCGTGAAAAAACACTTTTCCAAGGCGGATCCCTGCAGAGTCCTGGCTGATGTCATAAAAGAAAAGTATATTCTCCCGAAGAAGCACAACCAGACCTTTTGCATGACCCGTTATTTCAACTTCGCATATATGACGTATGCGCAGTACATGAATTTAAAGGATCTGTCCTATCTGACCTGGCCGAATCGTCCTGATGGCGTTATCGTGATGATAATGCCCTCCGAGGAAATCGATCGTGCCGAGGTTGAGGCGCATACGAAACAGATCGCTGATCCTTGCCTGATCGTCTGCCTGCCGAACACGTCTGCTACCTGCGACGAAGTAGCAAAGTATTATCTGGCTGTCAACAGCCTCCATAATAATAGCATTTTTATCGAAGACAACCGGGTCATCAAAAAGGAACTTGAAAAGCTTGCAGAAGAGTCTGTTATAGCGCTGAATGAGTGGGTAAAGGATACTTATTATCCCCTCAGGAATGTCTATGGTATGGATGGGCCGATCACGATCGGTCCTAAGGGACTGAATCGTCTGGTCAGTGATATTTGCGATACAGCCTATCATTTTACGCCCAGGATCAATAACGAACTGATCAATCGCCATGAAGTGACCGCCCAGGTCGCAAAGGCAAGAAATACGATCCTCGACGAGCTGCTGAATGGAAAAGATACCTCTAAGTATAATGATGGTACAAGTGCAGAATCCACGATTTTCCGTGCAGTCATGGTTCATACCCAAAATGATGAGAACATGCGGCAGGTGCGGATGGAACTGGAGCAGTTCTTTGCCAGCTGTGTAAATCAGAAAAAGCCCTTTGACATCATTGTGAGTAGACTGACTTATGCTCCTTATGGCATGAGACAGGGTGTCTTGCCGTTCTACATTCTTGAGGGCTTGCTGCGGATAGACGATATGCCTATCGTCTATCTCAACAAAAAGGAAGTTGTTCTGGATCTGGAAACGGTCAATAATATTGTTAAACATCCCAAGGACTATTCTCTCTATATTGAGCTGGAAACTGCGCAAAAAGCCGAATATGTCCATGCGCTGGGGAACCTCTTTTCTGATTACAGCGAATACTGCAGGGAGGTAGATAAAAAGAACCGACTGGCCAGGATTTCCTGCATGATGCAGTCCTGGTACCGTTCTTTGCCGCAAACCTCTAAGACTTTCGTAGATCCAGACTATGAAGGTCAGGATATCAAGCGGATCATTGCGTTCCGCAAACTCTTTACAGATATCTATCTGAACCCGCGTGAGATTATTTTTGAGCGTCTGCCCAATATCTTCAAATCCGCAGCTACTACAGACACGGTTGCCGCGGTGCAAATGGTAAAAAACGAAATTGATTCTCATATCCGTTTTGCCCGAGACGCAGCTATTAAAATTATCCGCAATACTTTTGGTTTTGCTGAAGAAGCCGATCTACGGCAGAGTCTGCTCACCTGGTATGATAACTTACCAGAGGTCGCAAAAAATAGCATTTTTTCAGCAAGGGCCAGCAGCTTAATTGAGTATATTCAAGCAGTTGATACCGGCGATGCAGACGATATTTCCAGTAAAATCGTCAGAAAGACGACTGGTATGTTCATCGAAGACTGGAGATCTGGGTTTGAGAACAAGTTTGAGGATGAACTCAAGGAAGCGGTCGATGAAGTCCTCTCCAAGAAGGAGGCTGCGGCGGGCACTTCTCAGAAGATCCTGCTCGTATCTGATGATGGCACCTCGGTGGAAAGATTCTACGACTTCAATGCTGAAAAACTTTCCGCCACGGCGACTTTCTTCAGAAGTGCTCTTGAGGATACGATGGAAGAGTACGATGGTATTCTTGAAAACAATGAGAAGATCGGCGTGCTGATGGATATCATCAAAAAACTGATGAGCTAAGGAGCCTCAATATGATTTATTTGGACAACGCGGCAACCACGTTCCCGAAGCCGGAAAGAGTTTATGATGCGCTTGAAGTGGCAAATAGGGAGCTGTCCTTTAACGCTGGCCGCGGTTCATACAAGGCTGCTCGAGATGCTTCGGCAGTTATCGATGATACAAAGAAACGGCTCCGTTCTCTCTTGCATGCGACTGGATATGCGGATGTGGTCTTCACTCCATCTGTAACCCATGCGCTGAATCAGGTTCTCAATGGACTGGATCTGACCAGAAATTCCGTTATCTATGTTTCGCCCTACGAGCACAACGCAGTTGCCCGTACAGTCCATCAGTTGTCAGTACATTCCGGAGCAAGTGTTGAGATGATTCCCCTGACTGATGATCTGCAGCTTGATTTGGAGAAGGCAAAGTACCAGTTCAGCATGAACGCGCCTTCTGTCGTGATCCTGAATGCGCTCAGCAATGTCACTGGATATGTTCTGCCTGTGGCAGAGTTGTTTTTGATGGCGAAAGAGTACGGAGCGATTACCGTTCTCGACGCAGCGCAGGCAGCCGGATTGATCGATCTGAATATGCCAGTTCTAAATGCCGATATTCTCTGTTTTGCTGGACATAAGACTTTAATGGGGCCTTTCGGTATCGGAGGATTCCTAATCAAGCACGGCATCACTCTGAAAAAAGTGTTGACAGGTGGAACCGGAAGTGCATCTTTGACTTTGGACATGCCAGAAGAGGCCCCTGAGCGCTATGAGGCTTCCAGCACAAATGTTGTGGCGATAGCAGGCCTGAATGCTTCCTTGAAAGGCTTGGACATTGATAAACATAGAGAAACAGTTCGTGAATTGACCGAGTATTTGCTCAAGGCGTTGAGCAATGTTCCGTCGGTCAATCTTATGGGCGCGTTTGATACTGATAAAACCCTTGGAATCATTTCTTTTGTAGTAGAAGGGTATCAGTCTGACGAAGTTGGCACCATCTTGGATGACGAATATGACATCGCCGTTCGCACAGGATACCACTGCGCTCCATATATCCACGATTACCTTGGCGACAAGCCATATCATGGTACGATTAGAATTGGAATCGGACAGTTTAACACGAAAGAAGATATTGATGCACTGATAAAGGCACTTGAGAGTCTTTAAATACACGCAAGGGGGATGGATGAGGAAAAGTACAGCGGCCCCGATAAACTGGACGTTATCTCTTTCCCGTCCTGATAAATTGGATCAGCTGCTCCACATCGTCGAAGGCGTCATAGTCGCCGCTGACCCCTTCGCGATGATAGATAACACCCACTTTTTCGTTCCTTGCAAGGCAGTCCAAAAGCTCCGCCTCTCCGTATCTTTTTACAAATACCGTAAATCCATATGGCTTGATTTTAGACAACAATCCTTTCCTGCATGTCGATTTACAGTCGTAACAGTGTGCATACTGTTTCTCAATGGAACATTTTCGATTCTCGCACCAATCTTTATCCGGACAATCGTTGGAGCTGCAGCCACTGCAATGGTCGTTTTCCGAGCAAAGGCAGCACGCCAGGCCACATCGTGCAATTCCAAGTTCTCTTTTCATGCCGAACCTCCGTAGATCCCGATTTGTTTCATTATAGCAAACCGTCACCAAGAAAACAATTACAGCCGCCTTTTGCGCGATCAAACGGCAGAAGTCGCTTGAAAAAAAGAACCGCCTCATTGCATGGCCTGCGATCCTACGCTATAATAACTGGAAGGAGGTGGTTTCGTATGGCAAATGAAGCGAGCAAAGATTTTAACGTGATGCTGCAGGACAGCAAGGGAATGCCGAAGATCCAGATCATCACGGACGAAAAGAGCATCGAGAAATACGGCGGAAGCCGAATGTATTTCGCGCCGCCGCTCGATTATGACCGTGTGATGCGGCAGGTCCCCGAGGGAAAGGTGATCACGGTAGGGGAGCTCCGCGAATTCTTCGCGCGGCAAAATCAGGCGGATTTTACCGACCCGATCACAGCGGGGATTTTTGTGTCCATTTGCGCCTGGGCCAGCTTCCAGCGTTCCACCGACGAAACGCCGTACTGGCGCACCCTGAAAGCAAACGGCGAGCTGAACCCCAAATACCCCGGCGGCACGGAAGCACAGAAAGTGAAGCTGGAAGCCGAGGGGCACACCATCATCCAAAAGGACCGAACGAACATCCGGTACTTTGTAAAAGACTATGAAGCGGTGCGTTTTGAACTGTTTTAGGCAGAAAAATTGACGGAGGACGCTTAGACGTCCTCCGTTTTGTGCTCCTATGTTCCGGCCATGCTGACATGGCATCTGCAAGCAGCTGTTAGTTTAGTACTCCCAGCTCCAAGCGTCGGTTCAGTTCCCACAGGGCGGTCCGGTTGCTGTCGTATTGCAGCATTGCATAGGCGCACGCATACGCTGCCCATTCGTACTCGGTGTGCTCGCGGGACAGCTGCAGAGACGTATTTTCGACCTTGACTGCGAATGCGTATTCGGGGACGACAAAGCAGTCTTGGCCCCACAGCGCTTTCGCATCCCGGAAGCAGTCCGCCGGGATGCTGCAGCAGGTGTCGAGCGGCGAATAGCTGCACGTGACAGGGATGCCCGCCTCTTCAAATGCCTCCCGCTTTGCGGATTCGAGGATAGACGCGTCTTCGTCCTCTCCGCCGCCCGCGATGAACTGCCAGATGTCCAGATCTTTTCTTCGGAACGCGCAGAATCGCACCTGCCCGTCCGTGATGCAATAGGGAATGACCAAAACCTGATATCTTGCCCGCGCCATAACGCGTCATCTCCTTCGATTGCCGATTTGCTTTATGATAGCAGAATCGCGCCAAAAACACAACCGCAGCCGCCCGACGTAGATCGGGCGGCTGCGTTCACCTCTGGGATAGGGCCTGAATCGCAGTCGTCAGAAAGTCAGCCGCGCCTGCAAGCTGCCTCAAAGCGTGACGACGACGTCGGCCTGTTCGATCAGCGCTGCGTCGTGGGACGCGGCGATGACGGTCGCGGACTGCTTTAGGCGCAGAATCTGCTCGATGACGACCCGGCTCGTTTCGGGATCAAGCTCGGACGTAGGCTCGTCGAGCAAAACCAGCGGTGCGTTTTTATAAAGAGCGCGCGAAAGCGCCACGCGGCGCTGTTCGCCGCCGGAAAGGAATTTTCCCTTGCTGCCCACTTTGAAATCCGTGCCGCGTTCGCGGACAAGCCCGTCCAACCCGGAGGCGCGCAGGGCTTCGCCGATCCGCTGTCCGTCCGGCGCGTCGCTGGCATAGGCCACATTGTCCGCAATGCTGCGGTCAAAGAGGTAGGACGCCTGAAAGGCGACGGAGACGGAGCTGCGCAGCCGGTCAAGCTGACCCGTCATATCCGCATGATCGACCAGAATCCTGCCGCCCATGGTGGGCTGATTTCCAAGCAACGCGTTCAGAATCGTGGACTTGCCGCTGCCGCTTTCGCCCGCCAGCACGACGAGCTGATGGGGCGCCGCGGCAAAGCACAGGCCGGTCAGCTGCTTGTGCTCGCTGCAGGAGATCGTCACATGGTCGAATTCGACCGCGGGCGCGTGCTGCAGCACATAGGGGGCAGCCGGGGACGCTTCCTCCGGTTTCAGCTCAAAGACCCGGGCGAGCGCGGCGTCAGCCTGGAAAATATCGTTGCCGTACCGGCTGATCGAGACCGCGGGCGTCAGGATATTGGACATATAGGAGTACGCGACGGCGATGCTGCCCGCAGTCGCGGCCCCGGCCAACGCAGAACGGGCGGAGAAGACGACTGCCGACAGATATCCGATGGTCATCAGCGTGTAGGTAATGCCCCAGTAGACATTAAAAATCCGCTGGCTCTTTCTGCTCAGGGTATACATCTGATGCGAGAAGGCATGGAAGCCCGCCGCCTCAAAACGCTCGCTTCCCCATGCCTTGATAATGGGAATACAGTACAGCAGGTCTCCGACCGCGCCCACGAGACGACCGCTGGCCGCGCGCTGCTCGGCGGCAATCTCCTTGCTTTTGACCGCCACGCGCTTGCTGGCAGCATACAGCGGGAGCACCAGCGCCAGCGAGATCGCACCGAGAACCGGGCTCCAGACGAACATCATGACGACAGAGCCAATCATTTTGAGCACCATCGGCAGCAGCCCGTTCAGCGGGCCCGCCACGGCGCGGACCACGGCCTCGACGTCTCCGGAGATCCGGGAAACGATGTCGCCCTCCCGCCGCTCCTCCTTATAGGGCTTGTAGGACTCCAGCGCCCACGTCATGGCATCGTCACGCAGCGATTCGATGATCCCGGTCGACAGCATGGTATTCGTATGACCGTATGCGAGGCTGACCGCATGCTTCAACGCGTACACAACGCCGAAGAACACAAGGTGCAGCGTGAGGCTGGTCCCCAGAATAGGGGAGAAGACGCTGCGTCCGGTGGAGAGAAGGTCCACCACCGCCGCGATGATCTGGATGGGGAGCAGACTCAGCCCTGCGTCGATCACGGACAGGAAGAAGATCAGCAGGACCGTGGGCCTTTTCGTCTTCAGATACGGGAGCAGGCCCCGGATCCCATGCAATTGCTTCAGGTGCTTCATCATAGGCAAAGACTCCTTGTATAGCGTAGTCGTGATCAGAGCCCCTCTCCAGGGGCTGCACTGCGCGGGAAGGGATGCGAATGCATAACAACAATCGCTTTCTTTTCCTGTGTTCACACTCCTTGTCAAATTTTGTTGTTTTCATTGTACCAGAGCAGCTGCTGAAATACAAGTCAGCCGCCCGAAACCTTTCGGGCGGCCGACTTGATCTTCGATTAACCGGAATTGATCTTATCCTTTTCTGCACTGGATATGGAACTGTCCGTCTTTTTCCTGCAGGGATTCAATCCTGAGTCCGGCGTTTTCTAAAAGGTGAACGATAGAATCTGAAGACTGTGCATCCCTTTTGACGATTCCATAGGCCGTATGGATTTTGAGGGTGCCAGACTTGACATCCAGATCGACCACAAAAGGTTCCGGATAGGCAGAGCGAATGTCGCAATCCCAGATATGCATCCATTTGCCGGCTTTGAGGACACGCGCAGCCTCACGAATCGATTTCTGCTGTTCTTCCGTCGTCATGTACATCAACGTATAGAAAAAGGTCACATTGTCAAATGAATCGTCTGGAAATAATAATTCTGTTGCGTCCATAAGCTGCTTGGAACAGCAGTCCGGAGCTTCCTCCAATTCCTCCTTACAGTTATCAATGGCAGTGACCCTGTCTTTGTAGATCTGCCCGATCACAGCCTCGCCCCCGCCTCCAATATCAAGAATCGAGCCGGTCAGAGTTTCTTTGATTTCTATCGTCATATACGCCCTCGCAAGCTGGAAATTAGTATCGATTCAAATCCTGATCAATTTCATTATACCAAACCCGCCCCCAAAACACAACCGCAGCCGCCCGGAGCATCCCGGGCGGCCGCTCACCGGTTCCGCCGGTAGCCCGTCTCGTCGCGGTATTCGGGGTGGTCGCGCAGATAGGGGTCCTTGTCGCCGCAGATGGTGTAGTCGCATTTGCAGCCGTTCGCGCAGGTCGTTGTCCGTACCAGCCGCGCGTGGATCAGCTCCATCGATACATAGTCCACGTTGCAGAGCGCGGGCATGATGTCCGTCAGTCCGTGCTTGATCGCAAATTCTGCCGCGGGGCAGGCCGTGAATTCATAATAGATGGGCTTGTCCTTGTCAAAAGGGGAGACCGCCATCTCGTAATCGTGCCAATGGTCGCAGAGCGACTTTGCCCGCGTAAACGCCTTGCACATGAGCTTTTTGAAAAACGGCTTGTTGCAGTCCACGAACTTTAACCTGCGGAAAGCGGGGAGGATCAGGTTTTCCTCCATCGCCTCGATCTCCCGGAACGACGTGACGGCCTTGCAAGCCACATAGTAGCTCAGGGTCGCAATGCAGTCATAGGTGCCGCCCACGCCGTTGTGGAAATTCTTTTTCCCGCCAAGGTCGGTGCGCCAGTCGGAGAGGAAGTCCACATACTGCCGCTACACCTGCTCCCACACGGCCTCCCGCTCCGCCGCCGGATAGTGCAGCGCGATCTTTGCCAGGATCTCCTTTTTGCACGGCTTGGAATACAGCACGTGGCAGCTGCGGTCAAATTGCAGTTCGTTGTCTTTCATCTGGTCATCCTCCGATCCTGCGTCCCGACGGGCTGCGCCGCCTCCGCCGGCCCGGCCAGGAATTTCTCCGCGTACCAGCAGAATTCCTCCGGATGCACGATGACCAGCTCCGCGTGCGCCATTTTCGGGATCCCGTGGATCCGGATCTGCGGGAAATAGCGCTTGATGAAGCGGATGTTGCTCCGGCGGTCCTTCTTTTCGTCGTCGCCGTACCAGTAGGTGATCTTCGCGCCGCCTGCGGCGGGCATCTGCGGCAGAGCGTAGTTGTTGCCCGACCAGAACACATTGCGGATCGTCCGGTCGGAATAGGTCTTGAGATAGGCCTCGATCGCGTCGTATTCCTTCACCGGGTCATGCCCGGGGATGGTGAACCGTTTCGGGGGAAACGCCGCTTCCAGAACCTTCATGTTCCCCACCTCCCCTTGTTAAACATATCTAACTCGCGCCTAAAATCAAACGGTTAGACATTCCTAACCGCCGCCCTAAAAACAACACGGCCCCAGCCGCATTCTTATCTCTATACTAACAAAAACCCCGCCCCCTGTCAAGCCGCCAGCGGGCAAAGACCCGCGCTCATGCGCGGGTCTTCGGCTGGTACTGCATGTTGGAGACGTTATAGATGGTGATGAAGGCTTTGGGGTCTTCGCGGTTGATGAAGTTCATGAGCTTCTGGTATTCGCTTTTGTCGACGATGGTGATGATCTCGTTGTGTTTTTCGAAGTTATAGGCGCCGATCGCTTCGTAGATCGTGGCGCCGCTGTGCAGGTCGTCGATGATGAACCGGCGGAGTTCCTCCTCCTTCTCGGTGATGATGCAGACGCGGCGCTTTTTGTTGTTGTCAAAGATGAAATGGTCCAGAATGATGCCGTTGAAATACGTGCCGAGGACGCTCAGGACCACCGTCTTTGAATCATAGACCAGCGCTGCCGACAGCGCCACGCACATGCCGGCCAGCGACATGGCCCGGCCGAGCTCGATGCGCAGGTATTTGTTCAGGATCTTCGCCACGATATCCAGCCCGCCGGAAGACGCGTTGCGGTTAAAGAGGATGCTGAGGCCAATACTCACCACCAGAATGTAGCACAGCACGTCGAGCGTCTGGCTGCCCGTCAGCGACGAGAAATCCGGGAACAGCCGCTCAAAAAGCCCCAGAAACACCGGCAGCATCACGCTCGTATAGACGGTCTTCGCTCCGAATTCCCGCCCGCAGGTGAGAAAGCCGATCAGCAGCAGGACGACGTTCAAAATCATCGTGATCGTCGACAGTGGCAGCGGCACGAAATTTGACAGCACGATGCCAAGGCCGGAAATGCTGCTGACCGAAGTATGGCTCGGCACCAGGAAAAAATATACCGCCGCCGCGATGATCGCCACCGCTGCGGTCAGGATCGCCGCTTCCTTCAAAACTTCGGCGGCGCTCAGCTTTTTGTTCATCTGCGTGGTCCCTCCCAATCGCAATTTGCTTCATTATAGCAAACCCGGACTCCAAACGCAATCGCTGCTGACTGCCGGGCGGTCCCGAAACGAAAGAAACAGGCGGATCCCGGAAACGCGGGGCCCGCCTGTTTCGCAAAGCGAGGGAGCTTTGCGGGGGCAGAGGAAAGGGGAGCGACTCATGTGTGCCGCGCTGCAATCGCGCTCGCTTTGACAGCGCGATCTCTGCTCCGGGATGAAAACGTTTTGATACATTTGTTATGTCAGGAAATTCATGCTATAATATTAAAGAGGGATTGTCGGATCATGGCTGGATATTTCAGGCTTATACCGGCATTACGGCATCCTTCCTTTACACAACGGAAAAACTCTGTTTTCCTATGTACTCGTATATGCGGAGCCGGAACAAAGTTTGCATTGGAGGCGATTTGCTTGATGAAAGTTCGTTATTTCCTCGTCACGATCGCGGTCTGTCTCATGTTATCTGTGTGTTCGGGATGCTACGGGACAGGCTATGATCGGAGTATCCCCGCCATGGCATATCCCAGCGGAAACGTACTTGAGATCAGCGCGGGGGCGGAGCTGAATCCGGGAACCTATATTGCCTATGGCGCGAATCCGTTTTCAACCGATCTGTCATTATCTGCGCTGGTACAGAAAATATACCGCGACGACGCTGTATTTCAGACCGTCTCCACTCCTTCACAGGGGAGTATCGGTACTCTGATCTGGGTCCCGCAAGGCAACGGTACGCGCGATGTATATTATCTGGAAAAAGTTGGTCAGGACGGCGAAAAGAACTGGTATCTCTTTTCCGGCCTGTGCTACAGGCTTTACAACGACCAGGAAGGCACGGATTCTATTCTTTTCCCGGGCTTCTGCCTGGATGCACCGGATGATGACATACTTAAGCTTTCCTATGATACGCCCTACCTCTGCGCTCCAGTCACAGTCGGGGGTCAGACATGGGAGGATATTCTGCAGGAGATCTCGGCATTTTATGAGAGTACAGGATATTTTGATGTTGCATGGCAGGAGCCCATTCTCTCGGTACGCGGCAAAGGAACGGCCCGGAATATTCCCGCACTGACGCTGCGGTTTGATACGGTTGAGGAGCAAACCTATGTAACGATCCTCCAACCGGATTAAGTCTGTGTAAGTACGTATGCTCCGCTGATTGCACCGCTTTTTAGGCTTGTTTATGGTATAAAGCAGGGACATTAGAAGATTTGATGGTCTGCACCTTTTTGCATTGGATTTGTTATTGGTTTGCACGCACCAGGGCTCCCTTGTGTAAAGGGAGCTGTCAGCGAAGCTGACTGAGGGATTGAGCCCTGCCGCGGGGGCATACTATCCGGCAACTGCCACCGGCTCCGTTATGATTTGGAGGATTTTATCTGCTGCCGCACTTCTTCGGTCGCAAAAATGCAGCAGCGGTGATTCATATTGATCTCGATTGTGCCCTCCGTCTCGCCGTACCGATATTTGAAGCCTGTTCCGAAGTTGGATTGATCATTTTCTGTCGGAGCCTCATAACCTGCAACGGTCGATGTGATCTCTCTGTCATACGTGTCATCGTTGCTTTTGTAGGTACCGGTATAGCCGGTGTCCGCATAGATCACACCGTCGACCATGACCATGGGGATCAAGTCATACTTGACTTCTTCCTCCTGTGCGGCGCAGGCAATCATACCAAACATACATACCATTACTATGAGGAAAACCAGAAGTTTTTTTGATGAAAGGATCGTTTTCATATCAATTGCCTCCTTCTGTTTGGGCCGTTTTTCACCATTGCGATCGATGTTCTTCTTTCAGGGGGCGTTTTGCAGAACTCTGTGGTAATTCTACCAGAATTATTCAAGAATTGCAAGAGTCCGGGCTCAGCACAGAAGCGCAGCCTCCTTCGGTAAAGGATCAAATTGCAATCGCCGCACAGATGGTGTAGAATAAAGAAAAACACGTCCGCGATGGCTGTGCGGCGGAAGGGGAGGATGGGATGCGCAAAATGATTGCATATTTTCATCTTCCCGGCCTGTTTGAGGCGTATGCGTTCTACCGCGTCTTCCTGCCGCTGTTTTTTGAGCACCGGGAATATTTTTACGACTGGTGCGCCATCGGCTCGCTCTATGGCGCGCCGGCGGACTGCATCTGGGGCGGCGGCCGCGTCGGCTCCGGCGAACGGTCGGCGCAGGAGGTTTTGGCCCTGACGCGGGCCTATGGCCTGTCTGCCCGCCTGACATTCAGCAACTCGCTGCTCCGCCCGGAGCACCTTTCGGATGGCCGCTGCAACGCCCTCTGCCGTGCGTTTGCCCGGAGCGATGGCCCGCAGAACGGCGTCATCGTCCACTCGGACCTGCTGCTGGACTACCTGAAAGCCAATTACCCGCAGCTGAGCTTCATCTCCTCGACCACCAAGGTCCTGACAAACTTCCGCCAGCTCCGGCAGGAGCTGGAACGGGCGGAGTTTTCCGCCGTCGTGCCGGATTTCCGCCTGAACAGGGCCTTTGACGACCTCCGTGCGCTGCCGCAGCCGCTCAAGGACAAGACGGAATTCCTCTGCAACGAGTGCTGCTCGTTCGGCTGCCGGGAGCGGCGCGCGTGCTACGAGGCCGTCAGCCGGAAAAACCTCGGCGAGCCGGCGGAGCATATCTGCACGGCCCCCGGCGCGTCCGCGGGCTACCGCTTTTCCAGCGCCATGGAGAACCCTGGCTTTCTCAGCGTCGGCGCGATCCGGAACGTCTACCTGCCCATGGGCTTTTCCAATTTCAAGCTCGAGGGCCGCGGCCTCGGCAGCGCCATGCTGCTGGAATTTCTGCTCTACTACCTGACCAAACCGGCATACCGGCTGCGCGTGCGCGAGGCGATCTACCTAGACGCCATGCTGGACTTATTTTAAGGCCCATCATGGACCTTCCCGAAGCATAGCGTCAGCTGCCCCCCCGCAACTGCGCGTTGCTTGCGCGCGGCAGGCCGGCGTGGTAATCTGGATCTGAGGTGATTTTTTATGAATACAAAAGATGTGATCCTGGAGCTCCGCACGAAAAAAGGCCTGTCGCAGGACGAGCTGGCGGAGAAGGCCTATGTGACCCGGCAGGCCGTCTCCCGCTGGGAAACCGGCGAGACGGTCCCGAACACCGAGACGCTGAAGCTGCTCTCGCGCTTTTTTGACGTCTCGATCAACACGCTGCTCGGCGCGCCGCGGCAGCTCATCTGCCAGTGCTGCGGCATGCCGCTCGAAGACGGGAACATGAGCCGCGAACCGGACGGCTCGTTCAACGAGGATTACTGCAAGTGGTGCTATACGGACGGCGCATTCACGTATCAGAGCATGGATGCGCTGATCGATTTCTGCGCGGCCCACATGGCAAACGATGCCTTTCCGCCCGTCCAGGTCCGCGCCTACCTGCAGGACCTGCTGCCGAAGCTCAAGCACTGGCAGATCGCCGAGAACAAATAACCACAAGATCTATCCCATCTGGAGTCAACAAACATGATCGATACCATGCTCGTCCGGGGCGCAAAAGTCCATAATCTCAAAAATATCGACGTCGAGATCCCACTGGGCAAGATCGTCGGCATCGCCGGCGTGTCTGGCTCGGGAAAATCCTCGCTGGCGCTGGGTGTCCTGTACGCCGAGGGTTCGCGCCGGTATCTCGAGGCGCTTTCTACCTACACCCGCCGAAGAATGACGCAGGCGTCGAAGGCCAGCGTGGACGAGGTGCTGCATGTCCCCGCCGCCCTGGCCCTGCACCAGCGCCCCGGTGTGCCGGGCATCCGCAGCACCTTCGGCACGGGCACGGAGCTGCTGAGCAGTCTGCGGCTCATGTACTCCCGCCTTGCCAGCCACCGCTGCCCGAACGGGCATGAACTCGCGCCGTCGCTGCTTGTTGCAGCCGGAAAGGAGCTCGTCTGCCCGACGTGCGGCGCGCATTTTTATGCGCCGTCGGCTGAGGAGCTGGCGTTCAACTCACAGGGCGCGTGCCAGACCTGCGGCGGCACCGGCGTCGTCCGCACGGTCGATCTTGATACACTGGTGCCGGACGACTCCCTGACCATCGACGAGGGCGCGGTCGCCCCGTGGAACAGCCTGATGTGGTCCTTGATGACGGATATCTGCCGCGCGATGGGCGTGCGCACCGACGTGCCCTTCCGCGACCTGACGGAACAGGAAAAGGACATCGTCTACCACGGTCCGGCCGAGAAGAAGCACATCCTCTACCACGCAAAAAAAGCCGGCTCCAACGACTTTGCCGAGCTGGATTTCACGTATTATAACGCCGTCTACACCGTGGAGAATGCCCTAGCAAAGGTCAAGGACGAGAAGGGAATGAAGCGGGTGGAAAAATTCCTGAAGGAAGATGTCTGCCCGGACTGCCGCGGCACGCGCCTGTCCGCCGCCGCCCGCGCGCCGAAGGTGCGCGGCATCTCGCTGGACGAAGCCTGCACGATGACGCTCGCGCAGCTGGTCGAATGGGTGCAGGGCGTCCCGGCCAGCTTACCGGAGGACATGCGCCCGATGGCCGAGAGCATCTGCGAGGCGTTCCAGAGTACCGCCAAACGGCTCATGGACCTGGGACTCGGTTACCTGACGCTCGACCGCTCGGCTGCCACGCTCTCCACCGGCGAGCGCCAGCGGATGCAGCTGGCCCGTGCCGTGCGCAACCGCACGACGGGCGTCCTCTACGTGCTGGATGAGCCGTCCATCGGTCTGCACCCGTCCAACATCGTCGGCCTCACCGGCGTGATGCACGATCTGGTGGATGATGGCAACTCCGTCATTCTGGTCGACCACGACACGCAGATCTTAAAGGAAGCCGACTGGATCGTAGAGATGGGTCCGGAAGCGGGCGCGAAGGGCGGACACGTCATCGCGCAGGGGACGATCCCGGCGATCGAGGAAAACCCCGCGTCCCAGATCGGTCCCTTCCTCTCCGGAAAAGCCGAGACGGAGCTGCGGCCCCGGGCGGCGAAGGAAGCTGTGTTTGCAGACGGGACCATGCATCTGTCCACGTCTCAGATCCATACCGTCAAGCCGCTGGAGGTCGAGATCCCGAAGGGACGGCTGACCGTCGTCACCGGTGTGTCCGGCTCCGGCAAGACCACCATGGTGCTCGAGAGCCTCATTCCCGCTCTGGAGGCAAGCATCAGCGGCAGCGCCCTGCCCGCGCATATCCGCGCAGTCAAAGCCGACGGTATTGCGCATGTCAAGCTCATCGACGCCACGCCCATCGGCATCAATGTCCGCTCGACGGTCGCCACCTACGCGGGCGTCCACGACGAGCTGCGGAAGCTGTATGCGAGATCTGCCGACGCAAAGGAAAGGGGCTATCAGGCGAGCGACTTTTCCTACAACACCGGCTCCCTCCGCTGTCCCGGCTGTGACGGGACGGGCGAGGTGAGTCTGGACGTGCAGTTCCTGCCGGACGTCAACATCCCGTGCCCCGACTGCCGCGGCTCGCGCTACGCAAGAGCCGCTTATGATGTGAAGCTCGCAAATAAGACCGGCAAATGCGTGTCCCTGCCGGAGCTCATGGACATGGATGTAGCTTCCGCGCTTGACTTCTGCAGGGATATGAAGACCGTCAGCCAGAAGCTTGGCATTCTGAAGCGGCTCGGCCTCGGCTATCTGACGCTCGGCGAGGAAACGCCGAGCCTCTCCGGCGGCGAAGCGCAGCGGCTGAAGCTTGCGAGCGAGATCGGCAAAACGCAGACCGATTCCGTCTTCGTTTTCGACGAGCCGTCCATCGGCCTGCACCCGCTGGACGTGCGGGTGCTGCTCGGCGTCTTTCAGGCGCTGCTGGACAGCGGCGCGACGGTCGTCGTCATCGAGCACGATCTGGACGTCATCCGCAATGCCGATCACATCATCGACATGGGCCCCGGCGGCGGAGACGCCGGCGGCCGCATCATTGCAGCCGGTACGCCGGACGAGATCCGGCAGGATCCCGCCAGCGTCACCGGCCGGTATCTGTAAAACCAGAAAAGGAGGCCAGCAGCATGGAATTGCCTGCCTGTCCGGTAGAGACGACGCTGATGCTCATCGGCGATAAGTGGAAGGTGCTGATCCTGCGCGATCTGATGAGCGGGACGAAGCGCTTCGGCGAGCTGAAAAAGTCCATCGGTCACGTCACGCAGAAGGTCCTGACCGCGCAGCTGCGCGATATGGAGGCCAAAGGCCTGCTCACGCGCAAGGTCTACGCCGAGGTACCGCCGCGCGTGGAATATACCCTGACCGCTACCGGCTACAGCCTGCGGCCCATCCTCGACTCTATGGTGGCCTGGGGCACGGATTATCAGAAGCAAAACGGAGGCGCACCATGCGATCCATAAGACGGCCTGCACGGCGAGATCGCCGCAAAGATCCCCTGCACGCAGGTCCTTGGGACCTATACCGTGACCTTTGACCGCTGAAAGAGAGGAGACCTCTATGCCATATCCCTGGATCGACGACTATCTCCTGCAGAAGCCCGGTGTCACAAAGGACCTGCAGCCGGACTGGAACTGGATCCGCTATCAGATCGGCGGCAAACTGTTCGCCGCCGTCTGCCTGGACGATCAGGACCAGCCGTATTACATCACCCTGAAGCTCGACCCCGCCGAGGGCGACTTCCTCCGCGGGCAGTATGAAGGCATCCTGCCCGGCTACTACATGAACAAGACCCACTGGAACTCCGTCCGCGCGCAGGGCTCCGTCCCCGACGATCTGCTGAGAAACCTCCTCGACGAAGCCTACCGCCTGGTCCTCCACGCCCTCCCCAAAAAGAAACAACGGGAGATCACAGGCGAATAAAGAAAAGCATGAGCTGCTGCGAAAAAGGCACCGGGGCTATTTGCCCCGGTGCTTTTCCTTTCGTTTCTGCTGCCGGCAGGTAAAGCGGCGCTGCTTTTCTTCTTCCCGCTGCTCGCGCGAGCGGGTCTGCTTTTCAAGCTTCTGCGCCTCGCGCTGCAGCTGCAGCGCCTGCTGTGACCGGGTGCCGACTGTGCCGGCAGCGGTCTGCTTCCGGATCTGGCGCTGCATCCGCTTCGGATTTGCCGCGTCCGGCCGGATGGCCGCGGCAACAGACGGACTGAACCGCAGACGGCTGTGGTTTTTCAGCACGTAGGCCAGGACCTCATAGTCCTTCGGCTCCGCGCCGAAGGTGACCTTGCAGACCGAAAGCGTATTGCCTTCGATCCGCTCAAAGATCCCGACCCAGAACGGCGCCTCAAACAAAACCGTCAGTCTGGTCAAATTGCTGTCCATAACGAAACCCTCCTGAAAAGAAATTCCGCAGGAACGGACGACCCGGAGGGGAGGGTTACTTACCTGCGCCGCGCGGGCGCAGACGGCTGGGCTACCTACCAGCTCTGGCGGACCAAAGACTCGGCCCGCGTTGCGTTTTTATCCTGCGATTATATTAGGCGCAGATCTGCGCGTAATACCGGATTCAGCGGCCGAACAGGGCGGCGGCCTGCTCCATGCGCCGGGCGATCGGCACGCCGAACGGACAGCGCGCTTCGCACGCATGGCAGCCGATGCATTCGGAGGCCGTATGCCCCAGCAGCTCGTAGTGCGACTGGATGGTCGCCGGTACCTCGGGCTGCATGGTCGCAAGATCGTAGAATTTGTTGATCATCGCGATATCCAGCTCCGCGGCGCACGGCTTGCAGTGCCCGCAGTAGGTGCACTGGCCGCGGTAGGAGTGGAACGGCGCGTTGGCGAGCACCGACGCGTAGTCCTTTTCCTCGGCCGACGCGGTCTCGTAGGCGACGGCCGCGTCGACCTGCTCCTTCGTGTCGTAGCCGCACAGGATGGAACAGACCGCCGGGCGCGTCAGCGCGTAGTGGATGCACTGCACCGGCGTCAGACAGACGCCGAACGGCGAGCGCTTCTCATCGAACAGCCGCCCGCCCGCGAAGCCCTTCATGACCGTGATGCCGACATCGTTCTGCTCGCAGACGCTGTACAGATGTGCGCGCGCCGCGTCGATGCCTTTGAGCCCCGCGTCAAAGCGCTCGGCGAACATCGTGTCGACGTCCTCGCTCGCCGGGAGCATGTCGAAGGCCGGGTTGACGCTGAACAAAATCATTTCCACGAAGCCGGACTCCGCCGCCTTCACCGCGACCTTCGGGTTGTGCGAGCTGAGGCCGATGTGGTGGATGACGCCGGTCTTTTTGAGCTCCATCACGTAGGAAAGATAGTCGGAGTGCAGGATCTGCTCCCACTCCTCCTCGGAGTCCACGTAGTGGATCATGCCGAGGTCGATGTAATCGGTCTGCAGGCGCGTCAGCAGATCCTCGAACGCCGGGCGCACATAGATCAGATCGCGCGTGCGGTAATACTGCCCGTTCTTCCACGTCGAGCCGAGATGGCCCTGAATGTACCAGTGGGCGCGGTCGTCCCGGATGCCCAGACCGATGATGTCCCGGGACTTCGGGTCCGGCATCCAGCAGTCAAGAATGTTGATGCCGGCGTCGGCGGCGTAATGGATCAGCTCCACACCTTCTTCCTCCGGATGGCGCTCGAGCCATTCCGCGCCGAAGCCGATCTCGCTGACCTGCAGCCCTGTTTTCCCCAGTCTTCGCGTTTGCATCTGCGTTCCTCCTGATCATATGTTATGTCAACTGATAAAGGATTCGTGTACTGCTGCTTTCACTATAACAGAAACCATCGGAAAAATCCACCATCCGGCGCGAAAGCGGCCCGCTGCAGGCACAAAAAACATTAAAAAAATTTTTTCTCCGAAAATCACATGATTCTTTATCTATGCAAAGCTTAAAATCGATAAAGTGATTCTTTCCGGAACATTTCACACCAAAACGCTCGGCAATGCCGCATTTCGGGCACTTGACAAGCGGAATGCCCGCGCGGTATTTTATGGGATATTAAAAAAAGAAGGCGAAAAACATGACCCATTACAATCTCCTGAAGCTGAAGCCCGGCGCGGATGCCGGTGCCATCTTTGCGCAGTGCGAAGCGGTCTACGCCGCGCTGGAAGCGGAGCTGCCGTTTTTGCATGACGCCAAGGTTATCCGCTGCTGCACTGTGCGCGATTCCAACGCGGATATCCTGATGATCATGCAGATCGACCGGCTGGAGCAGCTCGGCACGTATCTGCAGCACCCGAAGCATGTCGCACTGGCGCAGGGGATGAAGGACAGCATCGCTGATAGAATGTCGTTTGACGCGGAATAACTGACAAGAGAGAAGAGAAACGTTATGCAGAAGAAAAAAACAGCAGTTCCCACCTACCTGGGCGTGGCCGCGGTCTGGATCGGCAGCCACTTCGGCCCCGGCTTTGCCACCGGCGCGTTCAGCGTCCGCTGGTACGTCAAATATGGCTGGGTCGGCCTTGTGACGCCCCTGCTCGCCATGCTGATCACCGGCGGCGTCATGTATTTCATGCTGGAATACGCCCGCGAGCACGGCACGCCGAACTACCGTCCCTTCGCCCGGTCCTGCTACGGCGAGAAGCTGGGCGGCGTGGTCGCCGTCTTATACGATATCTGCTTTCTGATGACCATGATGTGCGCCGGCGGTCTTGCCTTCTCCGGTGAGGGCAAGCTCCTGCAGGGCTTCCTTGGCGTCAATTATTGGGCGACGGCCATCGTCACGATCCTCATTTCCGCCGCCCTCTGCCTCTATGGCTCCAAGCTGCTGGCAAAGTCCTCGGGCTATATGATGTACGCCATCGTCGGCGTCGTCCTGCTGATCACGGCGCTGGCCCTGACCTGCGGTGACAGCGACGTGCCTGGCGCGTTCGCCAACTCCGCGGCCAACGCCAAGGACCCCAGCCTCCTGGACGCGATCCTCAGCGCCATGCAGTACGGCTGCTTCCAGTCCACCATCGTCTTCAACGTCATGTCCGTCTCGGACGTGGTGAAGGACAAAAAGGAGGCGCGCAAGGCCATCGGCGCGGGCTATCTGATCACGATCCTGCTGATGGTCTGCCTGATCTTCACGCTGTTCAGCTATACGAATGTCTTTGACGTCTGCGCCGAGACGCTGCCGGTCATGTCCGTCCTGAACCGCCTGGGCATGAAATGGCTGCAGTGGCTGTACGTGATCCTGATGACGCTTGCTGTTCTCACGAGCGCGGCCGGACTCGCGCATGCCGGCAATGTCCGGTTTGACGGCCTGTTCCGGTTTATCAAAAACGCGCAGCTGCGCCGCTTTGTCATCACGGCCATCCTGCTTGGCATCGCCGCTGTCGGCGCGGCCCTGGGCTTCCAGGCCATGCTGCAGCAGGGCACCTCCATCGTCGGCTGGGCCGCCATCCCCATTGTCGTCATCCCCGCCTTCACCATCGTCGCCTCCAAGGTGCGAAAAGCCAAATGACCCATCCAACCCGCCCGGCCCCGCCGGGCGGGTTTTGTATCGCCGCCTATCTAATGGCTTCCCCTCATAGGGGAAGCCATTGGAGTGCGTTTCCCAAGGCCTCCCCTCCCAGGGGAGGTGGCTCGGCGAAGCCGAGACGGAGAGGTCGCCGCAAATTTGCAGCAACCTCTCAGTCACCTTCGGTGACAGCTCCCCTTCCAGGGGAGCCTTTCCCCGCGAGAAGGTAAAATCCATCTGGATTTCCACTGCGCCTTCTATTGACAGCAGCTGTTCTGAGGCAACTAGTATCAAATTTGATACCCCCGTATCAGGCGGCGCGTACCAAGACATACGTAAGGTGACCATCGAGTGGAACGCCAGACCGAAACATTGGGATCTGCCTGAATTCAGAGGCAGGACGCACCAAACGCGGCCAAGCGCCCCTTTTCTCCCCTATCTTTTCCCGCGCAAGGGAAAAGATAGGGCCGCCGGAGGCGCGTCAGAAACGACCACGACGGAACGAGCCGCCGCAAGCGACGTCTCTTATCCTCTGTGCTCGTTTCTTCCTTTCCAAACCGCAAGCGAAACTTGCGGTTTGGGTTTTTCTATGCAAATCTGCGACAACCTCTCGGTCAGCCTTCGGCTGACAGCTCCCCTGAAAGGGGAGCTTTTTGGGGTGCTTGACAGCCTTGCTATACTGAAATCAGGAACCAACCACAGGAGGTATGTTTTATGAGCAAAAAACTTGTCACCTATTTTTCCGCTTCCGGCGTGACGAAGAAGCTTGCCGAAAAGCTGGCTGCCGCCGTGGATGCAGACCTGTTTGAGATCCGGCCGAAGATCCCCTATACCAAAGCCGACCTCAACTGGATGGACAAGCAGTCCCGCAGCACCATCGAGATGCAGAATCCGTCCTCCCGGCCGGAGATCGCCGAGGGCGGCCCGGACCTTTCCGGCTACGACACGATCTTCGTCGGCTTCCCCATCTGGTGGTATATCGCGCCGACGATCGTCAATACCTTCCTCGAGAGCTGCGACCTGACCGGCAAGACCGTCGTCCCCTTCGCCACCTCCGGCGGCAGCGGCATGGGCAGCACCAACAAGGCCCTCGAGCCCAGCTGCAAGGGCGCAAAGCTGCTCGAAGGCAAGGTCTTCAAGCTCAGCGCCAGCGCCGACGCGCTCCGCACCTGGGCGGAGAGCTGCAAATAAAAACAGCAGAAAACGCGCAGTCCGCATCCGCGGGCTGCGCGTTTTGTCTGTGCGGCGCAATCGCGCGTTGCAATTTCACCGGATCCATGATATAGTAAAGCCAATTATCAGAAAGTGCAGGGAAACCGCCATGCGAATGAGAAGAAGAAACAACCTCGCGCCCCGGATGGAGGCCTGCGAGTCCGTCTGGATCCACGAGCCGGAGGCGCTGCGCGGGAACTGGCGCAGCCTCATGCCCGGCTGCCGTGAGCTGCGCGTCGAGGTCGGCTGCGGCAAGGGCAAGTTCACCGTCGAGACCGCGGAGGCCGAACCCGATGTCCTGCTCATCGCCATCGAGCGTGTGCAGGACGCGCTGGTGCTCGCGATGGAGGCCGCGATCCGCAAGGGCCTCAAAAACGTCTTCTTCGTCTCGCTCGACGCGGCGAACATCGACCAGTTTTTCGCCGACGATGAGATCGACCTGCTCTACATCAACTTCTGCGACCCCTGGCCGCGCAAGAAGAACGCCAAGCGCCGCCTGACCTACCACACCTTCCTGGAAAAATACAAGAAGGTCCTGAAGCTCGGCGGCCAGATCCATTTCAAGACCGACAACGCCAACCTCTTTGCCTGGAGCCTGCCGGAGATGGAGAGCTGCTTCCTCGAGCTGCGCAATGTCACCGACGATCTGCACGCGAACGGCCCGGTCGGCATCATGACCGGCTATGAGGAAAAATTCTACGCCCTCGGAACGCCCATCCACCGGGTCGAGGCCGTCGTTGTGACCAAGCAGCCGCGCCCGGCCGACGCAAAGGAGCCCGAAGAGGCCGAAGCAGGGGAGGACGCATAAGATGCTGCCCTCCATCGGCATCATCGGCGGCGCGGACGGCCCGACCGCCGTGTTCGTATCCGGCGGCCTGTCCTGGGGCTGGCTCGCCGCAGCGGCGCTGGCGCTCCTCGCCCTCGTCGTCTGGCTCGCTAATCGCCATAAATCATAGTCTCGCCGGGGCTGGCGCAAACGCGAATAAGCTTGCAGACATAGAAAAACGCTCCTACGGCGATCAAGACCGGGATTACCGCCGCGGCGGGATTACCGGGACCGTAGGAGCGCAAAATGCAGCCTTGGACGGTGGGCGCTCGGGCAATTTGCCCCTTTCGACCGATGTCTCATCAGCTGCATTTATCACTAGTGTTTCCGACGATACCGATGTGCCCGCTCGATGCGGATCAACAGGCATAAGCCCCCCGGCAACCACGTCCCAGACGCCCCGTATAACACTAGCTACGATCCCACTGTAGCACAATCTGGGAATTTTGTCAATCAGGATGTTTCGGCAACTGCTCCCATGGGCGCGGCCCCTGCCGGCAATCAGTAAAAATACCCCGCTGTCCGGAGAAGCCGGGCAGCGGGGTTTGTCCTTGCGCTTATTCGTAGATCGGGTGCTTTTTGACGAGCGCTGCCACGGCGGCGAGCACGGCTTCGCGGTTTGCGTCGTAGTCGGTCGCGATCTTGTCGATGCAGTCGGCGACGACGGGCATGTCTTCCTCGGTAAAGCCGCGCGTGGTGCAGGCCGGGGTGCCGATGCGCACGCCGCTGGTGACGCCGGGCTTCTGCGGGTCGTTCGGGATGGCGTTCTTGTTGACGGTGATGTGGACCTCGTCGAGCTTGATCTGCAGGTCCTTGCCGGTGATGTTTTTCTTGCGAAGATCCGCCAGCATCAGATGGTTGTCCGTGCCGCCGGTGACAAGGTCAAACCCGCGCTCGAGCAGCGCCGCAGCCAGCGCCTTCGCGTTTTTGACGACGTTTTCGGCATAGACCTTGAACGCCGGCTGCGCCGCCTCGCGCAGGCAGATGGCCTTGCCTGCGATCACGTGCATCAGCGGCCCGCCCTGCGTGCCGGGGAAGACGGCGCTGTTGAGCTTCTTTGCAAACTGCTCGTCGCGCGAGAGGATCATGCCGCCGCGCGGGCCGCGCAGCGTCTTATGCGTGGTGGTGGTGACAACGTCGGCGTAGGGGACGGGGTTCATATGCTGGCCGCCCGCGACCAGACCTGCGATGTGTGCCATGTCGACCATCAGCAGCGCGCCGCTGCGGTGCGCGATGTCGGCGAAGATCTTAAAATCGATCGCCCGGGGATAGGCCGACGCGCCTGCCACAAGGAGCTTCGGATGGTAGCGGCGCACCAGATCCTCGACCTGATCGTAGTCGATGCGGCCGGTCTGCGGGTCGACGCCGTAGCTGATGCTGTTGTAGTATTTGCCGGAGAGGTTCACGCGCGCGCCGTGGGTCAGATGGCCGCCGCTGGCCAGATCCATGCCCATGAGCGTGTCGCCGGGCTGCAGCAGGGCGGCGTAGACCTCCAGATTCGCCTGCGCGCCAGAATGCGGCTGCACGTTGGCGTAGGCAGCGCCGAAGAGCGCCCTGGCGCGCTCCATCGCAATGTTCTCCAGCACGTCGACGTAGTCGCAGCCGCCGTAATACCGCTTGCCGGGATAACCCTCGGCATATTTGTTCGTCAGGACGGAACCCATGGCGGCGATGACGGCCGGGGAGGCGATGTTCTCCGAGGCGATCAGCTCGATGTTCTGCTTCTGACGGTGAAATTCGTTTTCGATGCAGGCGGCGATCTCCAGGTCCTGCGTCTGCAGGAAGTTCATGCTGGTTTCGAGTACGTTAGCCATTGCGATGTGTCTCCTTACTTGATATACGATAGAAATGAAAAAATGAGCAGGCCGTCTCCGGTCTGCTCATTGAAATGCCGTATTACAATTGCTGTAGCTGCGGCTCTGTCCTTTTGCCTGAGAGATTCGGCTCACGCCTTGCACCTTCGGCACTCAACTCAATGAGTTCTCCAGAGATTCCTTCTGCCTCCAGTCCGCGCGGGCGTTCTGAAGACGATCAACGGGATTCCTGTATTCAATTGACGGCGTTATTATACACACCTGACGGACAAATGTCAACAGGCTGTATGCGGAAATTTTCAGCCCTCCACCTTCGGCAGCTGTGCGATGCTTGCGGCCAGCTGTTCGTCGGTCGGGATGGTATCGGTCATCTCGTGGTCGTTGAACTTCTGGTAGGCGACGAGATCGAAATAGCCGGTGCCGGTGAGGCCGAAGACGATGGTCTTTTCCTCGCCCGTTTCCTTGCACTTGAGCGCCTCGTCGATGGCGGCGCGGATGGCGTGGCTGGACTCGGGGGCGGGGAGGATGCCCTCGGTGCGGGCGAAATATTCCGCGGCCTCAAAGACGCTCGTCTGCTCGACGCTGCGGGCCTCCATCAGCCCGTCGTGGTACAGCTGCGAGAGGATGGGGCTCATGCCGTGGTAGCGCAGGCCGCCCGCGTGGTTGGCCGAGGGGATGAAGCCGCTGCCGAGCGTGTACATCTTCGCCAGCGGGCAGACCATGCCGGTGTCGCAGAAGTCATACGCGAACACGCCGCGCGTCAAGCTGGGGCAGGAGGCGGGCTCGACGGCGATGAAGCGGTAGTCCTTTTCGCCGCGCAGCTTTTCGCCCATGAACGGGGAGATCAGGCCGCCGAGGTTCGAGCCGCCGCCGGCGCAGCCGATGATGATGTCGGGCGTGATGCCGTATTTGTCGAGGGCGATCTTCGTCTCAAGGCCGATGACCGACTGGTGCAGCAGCACCTGATTGAGGACGCTGCCGAGCACATAGCGGTAGCCGGGCGTCGTCGTGGCGACCTCCACGGCCTCGCTGATGGCGCAGCCGAGGGAGCCGGTGGTATCCGGGTCCTTGGCCAGAATGGCGCGGCCGATGTTCGTGGTGTTCGACGGGCTGGGGGTGACGCTCGCGCCGTAAGTGCGCATGACCTCGCGGCGGAACGGCTTCTGCTCATACGAGCACTTGACCATGAACACCTTCAGGTCGAGGCCCAGATACGCGCAGGCCATGGAAAGCGCGGTGCCCCACTGGCCGGCGCCCGTCTCCGTCGTGACGCCCTTGAGACCCTGCTTCTTCGCGTAGTAGGCCTGGGCGATGGCGGAGTTCAGCTTGTGGCTGCCGGAGGTATTGTTGCCTTCAAACTTGTAATAGATCTTCGCCGGCGTGCCGAGCTTTTCCTCCAGGCAGTAGGCCCGGACCAGCGGCGACGGACGGTACATCTTGTAGAAATCGCGGATCTCCTGCGGGATGGGGATATAGGGCGTGTCGTTGTCCAGCTCCTGCTCGATGAGCTCGTCGCAGAAGACGGGGCGCAGATCGTCGAAGCCCATGGGCTTGCCGGTGCCGGGGTTGACCAGCGGCGCGGGCTTGTTCTTCATGTCCGCGCGGACGTTGTACCAATTCTGGGGCATCTCAGACTCAGACAGATAGATCTTGTAAGGAATATTTTCGGTTTTCATGGTTGCTTCTCCTTTCGCATGTTGGTCTCTCCGGGAGAAGGGTAACAAAAAAGACCTTCATCCACAGAGAAAACCGGTTTCGGTTTGATCTCTTGGGACAAAAGTCTGAAAACTTCTGCGGTGCCACCCAAATTGACAATTGCTTGTCCGCTCATGATACGCTGACACGTATCTTCCCCTGTAACGGTGGGAACTCCGTCAGGACCTACTTGCTTGCGCGTTCAACCTGCCCTCCGCAGTCCATTCGGCAAACGTCTTTCTGCTGCACTCGCACCATCCGGCAGCTCTCTGGGAGAAATCCTGCTTGCTTACTCGTCTGCATCAACGGTTTCATCTTGGCTCGGATTATACAGCGGCCAAACTGGTTTGTCAAGTGTTTTTTTCAGTAAACCGACAAAATTCCTCGGCTATCCAGATGCTTGCAAATGGCGCGCCCATATGCTATAAAAAGCGGAGATATTGCTTATTCGGGGGCCCCGCCATGAAAAACTCCTGCCAGAGGACGATCTATGCCTGCTACGCCGGTTATGTCGTGCAGGCGGTCGTCAATAATTTTGTTCCGCTGCTGTTCGTTATGTTCGAGCGGAGCTACCAGATCCCGCTGTCCAGGATCACGCTGCTCATCACCGTGAATTTCTGCATCCAGCTGGGCGTCGATCTGCTGTCGACCTGGTTTCTTGACCGCATCGGCTACCGCGCGGCGATCCTGTTCTCGCACGCGTTCTCCGCGGCGGGGCTCGTGCTGCTGACGATCCTGCCGGATGTGTTTCCGGATCCCGCGGCCGGGCTGACGGCCGCCGTGGCCGTCTACGCGCTGGGCGGCGGGCTCCTCGAGGTGCTGATCAGCCCGATCATGGAGTCCTGTCCGACGGACAACAAGGAGCGCTACATGAGCCTCCTGCACTCGTTCTACTGCTGGGGCCATATGGCCGTCGTGCTGCTGTCCACGGCGTTTTTCGCTGTTTTCGGCATCGAAAAGTGGAAGATCATGGCCCTTCTGTGGGCGCTCGTCCCGCTGGCCAACGGTATTTTCTTCGCCGGCTCGCCGCTCTATCCCATCCAGAGCGGCGAGACCGGGGCGCTGCCGCTGCGCGAGCTGTGCCGGAAGAAGCTGTTCTGGGTCTTCATGCTCATGATGCTCTGCGCCGGTGCGGCGGAGCAGGCGGTGAGCCAATGGTCCTCCGCCTTTGCCGAGCAGGGCCTCGGCGTGTCGAAGACGGTGGGGGACCTGGCGGGCCCGATGGCCTTCGCCGCGGCCATGGGCATTTCCCGGGCACTGTTCGGCAGGTACGGCGGGAAGCTCGACCTGGGGAGGTATATGCAGGCCAGCGCGCTTTTGTGCATCGCGGCCTACGGCTGCATCGTCTTCGTGCCCTCGCCGGTCCTGAGTCTGATCGGCTGCGCGGTCACGGGCTTCTCGGTCGGCATTTTCTGGCCGGGGACGTTCAGCCGCGCGGCGGCGTCGATCCGGGGCGGGGGAACGGCCATGTTCGCCCTGCTGGCGCTGGCTGGGGACCTTGGCTGCGCGGGCGGGCCAACGCTGGCGGGCCTCGTCTCGAGCGCCTGCGGCGGCAGTCTGCGTGCGGGCATCCTCGCCGCGCTGATCTTCCCGGCCCTGATGCTCGTCTGTCTGCTCGGCATGCGGAAAACACAGTGACAAACGCGCAGGAGCGCCTCAGCGGCCCTCCTGCGCGTTCATGTCTGTCAGGGAGTATTTTTTGTGCGGCCGCTTTTTGGCCGCGTTCATGTCCTGCAGCGACGCGGGCGCGTCCGGCTGCCCCCGGCGGCAGTTCATGTCGCTTAGCGCGCAGCTGCGCGTATCGTCGTGTGAGATGCCGTTCATGTTTTTCAGGCTGAACGGCTCTTTTCCCTTCGGCATATCAAGCGCCTCCTTTTTGCTGGTTTTCCCGGCACAGAAGCGAAATATGCAGCCCCGCCCGAAAAACAGGCGGGGCGAAGGCTCAATCGCGGCGGCAGTTCATGTTCGTGAGGCTGCAGGTCCTGTCCGGCTGCGCGTTCGCGGCGTTCATATCCTGCAGGGAAGGGGACTGCTCCGGCTGCCCCTTGTGGCAGTTCATATCGTCCAGCGCGCAGCTGCGACCGCTGTCATCCGAGATCCCGTTCATGTTGGCAAGACCGAAAGATGTGTTCTTCTGATTCATGATGTGTTCCTCCATTAAAATAATAATAATTGTTACTAATATTATTATACAGATAGCAACAGAAAAGTCAACCCCCAAATAAAAAAAGTGCTCAGATGGATGCACATACCATATTTTTGTGCTATCCTGTGTACAGGGCGGGGGGCGAATGAAAGTAAAACAGATGAAAGAATAGGAGTTCATGATGAGAATCGAATTTGAAAACATCGTCCTTCGGGATATGATAGAGTCCGACATTGAAGACTATGTGCGCTGGTTCACCGTGGAGCGTGAATGGGAAAACTGGGATGCTCCCTGGGAGAAAGAGGACACAAATGCGGAAGCTGAGCGGAAAAGCTGGACGGAACGCTATGAATCCAGGAAAAATCTTCGAGATGATGTCCGCCGTTACAGGCTTGAGATCGAATGGAACGGCAGGCATATCGGCTCGGTAAACGCCTATCACATTGACGAAAACTACGAATGGATCGGAGCAGCCGAGAGTGGGCAGATGGTCCATCTGGCTGTCGGCGTTGGTATTTGCGAACATGATTTATGGGGCAATGGGATCGGCACAAACGCTTTGCGTGCCTTTATAAATTACCAGTTAAAAATCGGCGCGGACGAAATTTACACGCAGACCTGGTCAGGCAATGTTCGTATGATCCGCTGCGCCGAAAAGCTCGGCTTTGTTGAATGCAATCGCAACATAGGCACACGAGAGGTCGACGGGCAATGTTATGATGGACTGACCTTTCGGTTGGAGGAATAAAAATTACATATCGAATATGACTCTGTGAGCCACATTCCCGTGGATGTGCCGCCAAAAAAGAAACAGGCATGACCGAAGCGGTCATGCCTGTTTTTTATAATCAGCCGTTTTTTGTGCGATCCCCTGCAGCCCTCACGCTTCCCAGGAAAGCCGGATCGACTGGGGCAGGACGAGCTGGTCGTAGGTGACATCGTTGCTTACGTAGTTCACGCCCTCCAGACTGCTGCAGTACCCGCCGTAGTAGGCGAGGCCCGACGCGTCGAACACGGCGACGGTGAACCCGCAGTTGTCGACGTATGTGCCGTCCTCCGTGATGAGCCCGGCAGTGCTCCCGGCGAGATAACGCTTGGTGGACTCCGTACCGTTGACCAGCACCGTCTCGTCGTTGCGCACGAGGGCCAGCCGCTCACCGTCAAACGCCATCTCGCTGATGCTGGAGTAGCCGACGGCAAACGGCAGCTCCGAATCAAAATCGGACGTCAGCGCGACCTGGAATTGCCCGTCTGCCTCCTGCGTCAGCACGCAGATGCGCCGCTCCGACACGCGGATGCAGGTAAAATCGTCCGTCTCGGTGATATTTGTGTAATCCTCGTCCGTGAAGTCGTCCATCACGGCCAGCTTCTGCAGGACGGCGGCGGTCTTGACGTCGATTAAGGTTACATAATATATATTATTTTCAACCGTATGCAGCACCAGTGCCGACCTGTCCGGCGTCAGCCCGAGGTGCCGGATCTCGACCGCCGGGTCCAGCGGGAAGAAGCAGGCGAGCTGGTCGGCGCACAGATAGGTGTCCGGGAAGCTGTCCGCCTCCGACTGGACATAAGGCAGGATATAGATCCCATAGCCGCCCGGAATGCGGCTCATGTCGACGAGCTTGCCGTTTTCCGTCCGGTTGCTGAGCCGGAAGAAGCACGCGTCATCCGTCACGACGCTCTCTGAGCTTGGCCAGTACCGGTCGCCCTGCTGCACGCTTGAGGCGCCATAGCTGGAGCTGCTGCCGTCCATATTCTTGTCGATCTGCAGCTCCACGTACTCGTCCGGAAGCACCGGGATGCGGAAAAAGTCCCGCAGGGCATGTATGGCGTCCCGTTCTGCATCGGTGGCGTATGCGTCGTGATCGTCCCAGCTGTCAAGCGTGGTGATAAACAGGTGCGGCAGATCGACGGAGAACCAGAGCGGATACTCGTCATAATAATCCGCGACGCGGATGACCTTCGTGCCGGTCTGCCCGGGCTCGAGCGTGTCGAGGATCTCCTGATAGGCCTTTCTGTAGCCGAAGGGGTTTGTGTCACTGTCGGTCCAGACGTTGACGCGCGTGTCGACCTCCACGCCGGAATACTGCCGCGGCTGTTCCCGCGAAACAGCGACAGGGGAGAAGCGGAACGCGGTATCTGCGGTATAGTCCCGGCCGGAGAAGCGCACCGTACTGTCCCAGAACAGATTGCGCTGCAGCGCGGCCTGCAGCTGTACCTGCAGCCCTGCGGCGGCCGCCGGGTCCCCGGCGAAGACATGCTCGTCGAACGTCACGTCCTCGCGCGGCGCGGCCACCGCGTGCGTGCAGACCGCCGCGCCGCACGCGCATACCAGCGCCAGCGCGAGAAATACGATCAGAGTCTTACGCATCGTCGTCCTCCCTGCCGGTCAGCTCGGCAAGCGCCTTTGAGACGCGGTCAGACTGATAGCTGAACGTCTGCTTCACGTATTCCATCAGCGTCAGCCCCTGCTCGTCGAGCGCCGCGGTCTGCGCGTCGCCGACGATCTTCCCCTCGTGGAGCAGCACGGCTCGCCCGATGAACCCCGTCACCTCCTCGATGAGGTGCGTGGACAAAATCACCGTCTCGTGCGGCTCAAGAATGCCGAGCAGGACCTTGTAGAAATCCTCGCGGTTAAAGACGTCGTTCCCCGCGAACGGCTCGTCCATCAGGATATAGTCCGCCCCCTGCGACAGGGCCATGATGACCTCAAACTGGTTTTTCTGCCCCGTCGAGAAGCTGCGGATGGGCTTGTCCATCGGCAGACCGAAAAACTCCATCAGCCCCTCAAAGCGGCGGGAGAGGAACGTCTCAAAATGCTCCTCATAAAATTCCCGGTGCGCCTGGGCCGAAAGGGCGGGGAAGAAGCTGTGCTCGCAGGTGGCGAAGGAGAACCGGCCGATATTCGCGCGCGTGATGGCCGCGCCGTCCAGCGTGACCGAGCCGCTGTCATAGCGGATGAGCGACAGGATGCACTTCATGAGCGTCGTCTTGCCCGCGCCGTTCTCGCCGAACAGGCCGACGATCTCGCCGGGCCCGACCGTCAGGCTCACGTGATCGAGCGCCTGCTTGTCCGCATAGCGCTTGCAGAGATCCTTGATTTCCAGCATCAGAAATACGCCTCCCAGATCTGTAAAGTTTCCGCCGGCGGCATGCAGCGCGCCGGGACGCCGTGGTGATAGACCGCCGCGAAGATCGCGAGCAGTATGAGACTTACAAGAAAACCGACTGCGCAGGCGACCGCCGGGATCGTCAGACAGCGCACGTGCAGCTCCTTTGCGCTCGGCAGCCGCTTCATGACGTAAATGCTCTTCGACTGCCGGGAAAATGACGCGTAGTTCGCCGCGGCGTTGAACCCGCAGACGAGCAGATACACCCAGAACCCCGAGAGCCGGTGCCGGATGAGGCTGTTGAGGCTCGCCATGACCGCGCCATTGCGCAAGACCAGCGCCCCGTAGCGGAACTCATACAGTTCGCGCAGCGCCTGCCGATAGCCGCTGAAGAATCCCAGCCCCCAGAACACGACAAACACCAGCAGCGCCAGCACGTAGGCGATGAACGCCGTCCGCAGATCGTCGCCCGGCGGGGCGAAGCGGGCGAGCTTCTTAGTCCAGTTCATCCTCGGGCCCCTCCTTTCCGTTGTGCGCCTGCAGGAACCCAAGGTATCCGCATATGCCCGCGGCGAACAGCGCCGCCACGCTTTGCAGGATCCCCGCGGTCCGGCCGGAGCCGAACCCGACCGGCAGCACCAGCAGCATCAGTCCGGTTAGCACGACCAGCGCCAGCCGCCGCCCGCCGTTCTTCCGCCGCAGCCCCAGCTGCATGTATGCGGTCAATACCCCGAGCGCCAACACGAACACCACGTTCCGCACCCACAGATACCCGTCCGCCAGCGGCAGCAGCCCGTGCAGGAATTCGCTGCGGTAAAAATCCACAAAGATGCCCTGCGCGCCCTCCGCATACCGCGCGTCCGCCGCGTGCAGCGCCGCCGTGCCGACCGAAGCCATCAGCTGCACGCACCACACGCACGCAAAGCAGAGCGCATTGCACACGCCGCTCCAGAGCAGCACCCGCGTCTCCGGGATCTGCAGCCGCCGCAGCGTGTAGCCGTACCGGCTGCCCGCGCCGAAGCAGCCGGCAAGCAGCAGCTGGCAGGCGACCAGCCCCAGCGAAAAGATTACCCGCAGCGCCGTGACCAGCTCGCTGCCCGTGAGCGAAGCCCGGAACCCGCGCAGGCCGAACAGAGCGTAAGCCGCCGCGTCCAGCGCCAGCATCCCCAGCAGCACCAGCGCCAGCCGCCCGATCGCGGCCCGCGCGTGCAGCGCAAATACCGAAAGCTGCTTTTTCATGTCTCTTCCTCCTTCCACGCCTGCGCGAGCAGGCGCAGCGCGTCTTCCTTCGTGATGCCCATCTGCCGCAGCGTCCGCGCCGCGTTGCGCAGCTCCTCGGACAAAAGCTCCTGCCGCAGCGCCGCGAGCGTTTTTTCCGGCAGCGTCATGCAGCTTTTCGCACCCGTGCGCGATTCGATCAGCTGTTCTTCCTCCAGCAGATGGAAGGCCTTCTGTACCGTATTCGGGTTGATCCCCAGCAGCGCCGAGAGCACGCGCCGCGACGGCAGCTCATCGCCATCCCGGATCGTCCCGGCGACCGCGCCGCGCTTGATATACCGGATGATCTGCAGATACACCGGCGTCCCATCCACAGCCCGGAACGCGTCAAATGAAACCATATCCTCACCACCGTATTACTTGACTCATACACTTGATAACTGTATTATACAGATAACACACTTCTCTGTCAACCCCGCCCTTGACATTTCCCCCGAAACCGGATACTCTGAAAAAGAAAAGGCTCCCCTTTCAGGGGAGCTGGCAGCCGCAGGCTGACTGAGAGGTCGTCTCCTGCTTCTGAATTTAAGCAAGCGCCAATGTTTCAGGCGTCGTTCCACACGATAGTCACCTTACGGGCGTCATACTACGCGCCGCCTGATATGTAGGAAGCAAATTTGCAACTGATTGCCTTTGAATGACTGCCTTCAATAGAAGGCGCAGAAGAGATCCGGATAGCCTGTTCCTTTATGCGGGCGTCCCTTACGATCATCCACCCACAGGAGGTCCCCATGTCTGAACTCACCAAGCGCGCTTTGGAGCAGTCGCTCAAGAATCTGCTGCTGCAGAAGCCGCTCAACAAGATCACCATCAGCGACATCGCCGACGACTGCGGCATCAACCGCATGACGTTCTACTACCACTTCAAGGACATCTATGACCTTGTCGAGTGGTCCTGCCAGGAGGACGCGGCCAAGGCGCTGGCTGGGAAGAAGACCTACGAGACCTGGCAGCAGGGCTTTGAGCAGATCTTTGAGGCCGTGCTGGCCAACAAGCCCTTCATCATGAACGTCTACCACTCCGTCAGCCGCGAGCAGGTGGAAAATTACCTCTACCAGCTCACCTATGACCTGCTCGAGGGCGTGGTGGAGGAGCAGGCGGCCGGCATGTCCGTCCGCCCGGAGGACAAGGCGTTCATCGCCAACGTCTATAAATACGCCTTCGTCGGCCTCATGCTCGACTGGATCAAGCACGACATGAAGGGCGAGCCGAAGCAGATCATCGACCGGCTCGACCGTGTCATCCACGGCAGCATCGCCGCCGCGCTCGGCCGCTTCCGCCTCGACGTCCCATCAGATCCGTCCGTTTGATAAAAAACTATACAATTTCCCGCCCGGTGATAAGAACTTTATCACCGGGCATTTTCTGCTTATGGCGCTTTTTCGGGACCTGTAGTATGCTCATACCATCGAAAGGGAAACATAAAACATCGTTTCCAGACTTTTTATGGAGGTATTGATCATGTATTATTCGAGCGGCAACTATGAAGCATTTGCAAGACCCAAAAAGCCCGAGGGCGTGGACAACAAATCGGCCTATATCGTCGGCAGCGGCCTGGCCGCGCTGACCGCGGCCTGCTATCTCGTCCGCGACGGCCAGATGAAGGGCGACCGGGTGCACATTCTCGAGAAGGATTCCATCCCCGGCGGCGCCTGTGACGGCTACAAGTTCGAAAACGTCGGCTACGTCATGCGCGGCGGCCGCGAGATGGACAACCATTTCGAGGTCATGTGGGACCTGTTCCACTCCATCCCCTCCATCGAGACCGAGGGCGTGAGCGTCCTCGACGAGTACTACTGGCTCAACAAGGAGGACCCGAACTACTCCCTCTGCCGCGCCACCGAAAACCGCGGCCAGGACGCCCATACCGACGGCAAGTTCGACATCTCCGACAAGGGCGCGATGGAGATCATGAAGCTCTTCTTCACCCCGAACGAGGACCTGCAGGACAAACGCATCACCGACTTCTTCGACGATGAAGTCTTCAACTCCAACTTCTGGCTCTACTGGCGCACGATGTTCGCCTTTGAAAACTGGCACAGCGCGCTCGAGATGAAGCTCTACATCCAGCGCTATATCCACCACATCGGCGGTCTGCCCGACTTCAAGGCGCTGCGCTTCACGAAGTACAACCAGTATGAGTCCATGATCCTCCCGATGATCAAGTATCTCGAGAGCTTCGGTGTCCAGTTCCACTACGGCGTGCAGGTCGTGAACGTGGAGTTTGACTGCTCCGACCCGGCCCACAAGCTCGCCAAGCGCATCGACATCCTCCGCGACGGCAAGGAAGACGCCATCGACCTCACCGAGAACGACCTCGTCTTCATCACCAACGGCGGCTGCGTCGAAAATTCCTCCCGCGGCAGCCAGAACGAGCCCGCCCCCTACAACACCGAGATCAAACCCGGCGGCGGCTGGGACATGTGGCGCAAGATCGCCGCGCAGGATCCGTCCTTCGGCCATCCCGACAAGTTCTGCTATGACCCCGAGCAGACCAACTGGATGAGCGCCACCGTCGAGACCCTCGACCAGAAGATCATCCCCTATATCAAGAACATCTGCAAGCGCGATCCGTTCACCGGCCATGTCGTCACCGGCGGCATCGTCACCGTCAAGGATTCGAGCTGGCTCATGAGCTGGACCATCAACCGTCAGCCGCAGTTCCGCGCGCAGCCCAAGGACCACTGCCTCGTCTGGGTCTATTCGCTGTTCACCGACAAGCCCGGCGACTTTGTGAAAAAGCCCATGCGCGAATGCACCGGCAAGGAGATCTGCATGGAGTGGCTCTACCACATCGGCGTGCCCGAGGACCAGATCGAGGAACTGGCGACGAACAGCGCCAATACCGTCCCGGTCATGATGCCGTATATCGACGCGTTCTTTATGCCGCGCGCCTACGGCGACCGCCCGAAGGTCGTGCCCGACGGCTCCGTGAACTTCGCCTTCCTCGGCCAGTTCGCCGAGACCCCGCGCGACACCATCTTCACCACCGAGTATTCCATGCGCACCGGCATGGAGGCCGTCTATACCCTCCTGAACGTCGACCGCGGCGTGCCGGAGGTCTGGGGCAGCGTCTACGACGTCCGCGACCTGCTCGATGCCACCGTCAAGCTCCGCGACGGCAAAAAGCCTACCGACATGAAGCTCTCCCTCGTCCAGAAGGTCGCCCTCGATAAGGCCCTCAGCAAGATCAAGGGCACCGACATCGAAAAGCTCCTGAAGGAGTACAACATCATCTGACCCCAATCCCATTTGGTTCTCCTGACCCGCCCGGCCGCAGCCCACACCGCTGCGGCCGGGCCGCTGTCCGCAGAAAAAACGAAACCAGCCTGCCGCATCGCGGCAGGCTGGTTCCGTTGGTGTAGAAAAGAAAGAAGAAAGAGAAGAGAGGAAAGAAAAGATTGGCTTGCTTACGAGTATGAGTATATCGGCCAATCATGTCAGAACTATGAACGAATCCCAAAGGATTTGTGAACATTTGCATTCCCCGGCTCCTCCTGCCAAGGGGAGCCGGTGCGTGCCGAAGCGGAAAACCCCGGGCGCACCGAAGGTTCTCGGTGCGCCCGGGGTGCTGGGGGAAGAAAGAGAAGGAGGTTATTGGACGTTTTTGGTCGCGATGATGTCGACGCCGGTCCCGGCGACGTCGGCCAGCAGCACGTCGCCGATATGGACGGGCGCCGTGGCCGTCACGCCCTTGAGCGCCGCGACGATCTCGAAGATCTTGCCCTTCGGGATATCCTGCGCCGTCTTGCAGCTGACGACGCACGCGCCGGTGCGGCTGCCGGTCAGCCGTACCGTGCTCGTGACGATGCGCGTCGGGTTCGTGACTTCCTTCCTTGCATAGTCATGCCCGCGCTTGCAGGTGTAGCCGGTGACGTCGCGGATCTCGCCGTTTTCCAGCGTCACGGTGATCGAACAGCCGAGAGGGCAGCCGATGCAGGTCAGTTCTCGTTTTTCCATCGTTATGCCTCCTCCACGGTGATATGGATCCGGCTGAGGCCGGGATGCGCGGCGAGCATATCCTTCGTGAGCTTCAGCTCCTCCATCTCGCCCGGGGCCATGACCGGCCGCTTGCGCGAGACCACAGCCTCATCGCCCAGATACAGCTTCACCACACGCTTTTTCATCACGCCGCCCACGCGGAACCGCAGCACCAGATCGTCCTGCACCAGCTTCGGGTCGATGCTGGCCGGGACGGTATAGCGGATGCCGCCCTCGAACGTGATGGGGATCTCATGCCGTTCACCGGTCTCGCCCTGCGCAAGATAGCGCACGGCGGCGCGGCCCGCGGCGGCCGCCTCCTCCGAGACGTAGTCGACCAGATCGTGCACATGCAGCACGTTGCCCGCGGCGAAGACGCCCGGGATGCTCGTCTGCAGGCTCTCGTCGACCACAGGGCCGTTCGTGACCGGGGAGATTTCCACGCCCATGCCGCGCGAGAGCTCGTTCTCCGGGATCAGGCCGCAGGAGAGCAGCAGCGTGTCGCAGTCATAGTGGATCTCCGTTCCCGGGATGGGCTTGCGGTCCGGACCGACCTCGGCGATCGTCACGCCGGAGACGCGCTCCTTGCCCTCGATGTTCACGACGGTGTGGCTGAGCTTCAGCGGAATGTCAAAGTCGTTGAGGCACTGCACGATGTTGCGCTTCAGACCGCCGGAGTAGGGCAGCAGCTCCGCCACGACCAGCACCTTCGCGCCCTCGAGCGTCATGCGGCGGGCCATGATGAGGCCGATATCGCCGCTGCCGAGGATCACGACCCGGCGGCCGGGCATATAGCCCTCCATATTGACCAGCCGCTGCGCCGTACCGGCCGAGTAGATGCCTGCCGGGCGGTAGCCGGGGATATTCAGCGCGCCGCGGCTGCGCTCACGGCAGCCCATGGTGAGGAGAATGGCCTTCGCGTCGATCTCGATGAGGCCCTCCTCGCGGTTGACGGCCGTGATGTGCTTGTCCTCGCTGATGGAGAGAACCATGGTGTTGAGCTTGTATTCGATCTTCCGCTCAAGCGCCTGCGTGATGTACCGCGCGGCGTATTCCGGCCCGGTCAGCTCCTCGCCGAAGGTGTGCAGGCCGAAGCCGTTGTGGATGCACTGGTTCAGAATGCCGCCCAGCTGCACGTCGCGCTCCAGGATCAGAATGCTGCGGCACCCGGCGTCATACGCCGCGATCGCGGCCGACAGACCGGCAGGGCCGCCGCCGATGACGACAATGTCATATTTCATTTTGCCTGCACCTCCCCGATGGAATCCTTGTTCGTGCCGGTAATGAACCGGGACTGCCCGCCGCACTTGGTGATCTCGCTCTGATCCACGTGCAGCTCCCGCGCCAGGATCTCCATCACACGCGGGCTGCAGAAGCCCGCCTGGCAGCGGCCCATGCCCGCGCGGGTGCGGCGCTTGACACCGTCCAGGCTCTTTGCGCCGAGCGGACGGTGGATGGCGTCGAGGATCTCGCCCTCCGTGACCTGCTCGCAGCGGCAGATGATCTGACCGTAGGCGGGCTTTTCGCGGATGAGCTGCTGATAGGCTTCCTTGGAGAGCGTCTTCGGGTCGAGCACGCCCCTGCGCGTGGCGATGAAGTGTTCCTTTTCTCTGAGGCCCATCAGATCCCGCATCAGCTCCGACACATGCAGGCCGATGGCAGGGGAGGAGGTCAGGCCCGGCGACTCGATGCCCGCGCAGTCGATGAACTGCTGCGCGCCCTCGGCCTCGCCGATGACGAATTCGTGGTGATCCTCATGCGCGCGCAGACCGGCGAAGCTCGTAATGGTCTGGCGGATGGGCAGATGCTCGACGGTCGCGCCCGCCTTCTCGATCAGGTCGTTCAGACCCTCGGCGGTGGTGTTCGTACCCTCACGGTCGTCAATGTCGATGGCCGTCGGGCCGACGATGGTGTTGCCGTGGACCGTCGGGCTGACCAGCACGCCCTTGCCGAGCTTGCCGGGCAGCTGGAAGATGGTATGCGAGACGAAATCGCCGGTATTCTTGTCCAGCAGGCAGTAATCGCCGCGCCGCGGCGTGATGTGCAGCTTGCGCGTCGAGACCATGTTGTGCAGCACGTCCGCGTAGACGCCCGCCGCGTTGATCACGTACCGCGATTCAAAATCGCCGTGGTTCGTGTGGATGGTCCAGAAGCCGTCCTCCCAGGTAAAGCCGGTGACTTCGGTGTTGAACTGGAATTCCACGCCGTTGTCGAACGCATTCTCTGCCAGCGCGATCGTCAGATTGAACGGGCAGACGATGCCGCCGGTCGGGGCCCAGAGCGCGGCGACCGCGTGCTTCGACACGTTCGGCTCCAGCTCGTGCAGGCGCTTCGCGTCCACGATCTCCAGCTCCTTGACGCCGTTTTTCACGCCGTTTTCATACAGCGCCCGCAGCTTCGGCAGATCCTCCTCGGACATGCAGACGACGAGCGAGCCGTTCATTTTGAACGCAAAATCCAGATCCTTCGCCAGCTGCGGCATCATAAGATTGCCCTCGAGGTTCATTTTCGCCATCAGACTGCCGTGCGCGGCGTCGAAGCCCGCGTGGACGATGGCGCTGTTGGCCTTGGAGGTGCCGCAGCACACGTCCTCCGCCTTTTCCAGCACCAGCATCCGGCCCTCGTAGCGCGACAGATACCGCGCGACTGCGCAGCCGGTCACACCGGCGCCGATGATGATAATGTCGTACAAAAAGATTCCTCCTTTTCTGCCAAAGAATGTCGGGCAGCCCAAGAAAGCCTTCCGGTGGGAGGGTTGGACTGCCCGACACGTTCACTTAGAGCAGAGAATATTCAAATATGCTTACCAGGGAATGACGTTGTAGAGCAGGACAGCGACGATACCGCCGATGATCGGCCCGAAGATCGGCACGATCAGGCCGTATTTGAAGTTGCTCGAGCCCTTGCCCTTGATGGGGAGAATGGCGTGCGCGATACGCGGGCCAAGGTCACGCGCCGGGTTCAGCGCATAGCCGGTCAGACCGCCGAGGGACATGCCGATGGCCACGATGATGCCGAAGACCAGCAGCTTGCCGACGCCGGCAGCCAGCTCCGGGACCTGATTCAGACCGCAGATAGCGAAGACCAGCACGAAGGTCGCGATGGCTTCCTGCACGATGTTGCGGCCGGTATTGGGAATGGAAGGACCAGTGGAGAAGACGCCAAGCTTCGTGCCCGGATCTTCCGTTGCATCGAAATGATCTTTGAAGAGGATGTAGACGAGAATGCCGCCGACGATACCGCCGAGGATCTGTGCGATGACGTAGCCGGGAACCAGCGCCCAGTCAAACATGCCGCCGACCGCCAGTGCGATGGTCAGCGCCGGGTTGAAGCTTGCGCCGGAGGCTTCGCCGAAGATAAACGCGGGGACCATGACCGCAAGGCCCCAGGCAATGGTGATCTGGATGGAGCCTGCGCCCTTCATGCCGGACTTGTTGAGGGTCACGTTTGCAACGACGCCGTCGCCGAGAAGGATCAGCATCATTGTGCCAAGGAACTCACATAAGTACTTTAAGAACATGAATTTTCCTCCCTGTCATACATCAATATTCGATTTTGCTGCCTTTATACTTCCTTTTCTGCGTGGATTCTCCTTTTGAGTTATGAAAACGTGTCTTATTCGTCCTTTGCCCAGCCGTAGGCGCACTTGACGGCCTTGTTCCAGCCCTTGACCTTGGCTGCGCGATCCTCGGCGGTGATCTCCGGATGGAAGACCCGGTCGATCGCGCGGTTGTGGACGACGTCCTCCTTGCTTGCCCAGTAGCCGACGGCAAGACCGGCCAGATACGCCGCGCCCATGGCGGTCGTCTCCACGCAGGTCGGCCGCTGGACCGGCGCGCCGGAGATATCGGACTGCATCTGCATCAGCAGGTTGTTGGCCGAAGCGCCGCCGTCGACGTTCAGCGCGGCCAGCTTGATGCCGGAGTCCGCCTGCATGGCGACGAGGATGTCGTTGACCTGATAGGCCAGGGATTCCATCGTCGCGCGGATGATGTGGTTCTTGTTGACGCCGCGGGTGATGCCAACGATGGTGCCGCGCGCGTACTGATCCCAGTGCGGCGCGCCGAGGCCCGTGAACGCCGGGACGACGTAGCAGCCATTGGTATCCTTGACCTTGCCGGCGTAGTATTCCGAATCCGGCGCGGACTCGATGATCTTCAGCTCGTCGCGCAGCCACTGGATGGCGGCGCCGGCAACGAAGACGGAGCCTTCGAGCGCGTATTCGACCTTGCCGTTCAGGCCCCAGGCGATCGTGGTGACCAGACCATTCTTGGAGAACACGGGCTTCTCACCGGTGTTCATCAGCAGGAACGCGCCGGTGCCGTAGGTGTTCTTGGCTTCGCCGGGATGGTAGCAGGCCTGGCCGAAGAGGGCGGACTGCTGGTCGCCGGCTGCGCCCGCGATCTTGATCGGGCCGCCGAGCAGCGACGGATCGGTCTCGCCGTAGATGCAGCTCGAGGGCATCGGAGTCGGGAGCATGCAGCGGGGGATATCGAGCTCCTTGAGGATGTCGTCGTCCCACTGCAGGGTGTTGATGTTGAAGAGCATGGTACGCGAGGCGTTGGAGTAGTCGGTCACGTGGACCTTGCCGCCCGTCAGCTTCCAGATGAGCCACGTCTCGACCGTGCCGAACAGCAGCTCGCCGCGCTCCGCACGCTCACGCGCGCCGGGGACGTTTTCGAGCAGCCAGTGGACCTTCGTGCCGGAGAAATAGGCGTCGATGACGAGGCCGGTCTTGGCGCGGAAGGAATCGGTCAGGCCCTTGGCCTTGAGCGAGTCGCAGTATTCGCTCGTCCGGCGGCACTGCCAGACGATGGCGTGGTGGATGGGCTCACCGGTGACCTTATCCCAGACGATCGCGGTCTCGCGCTGGTTGGTGATGCCGATGGCGGCGATGTCGGCGGCAGTCGCGCCGATCTTCTGCATGGCCTCGACAGCGACACCTAGCTGCGTGGCCCAGATCTCATTTGCGTCGTGCTCGACCCAGCCGGGTTTCGGAAAGTATTGGGGGAATTCGCGCTGCGAGACGCTGCACATTTCGCCGCTCTCATTGAAGAGAATGCAGCGGTTGGAAGTCGTGCCGGCGTCCAGGGCCATGATGTATTTTGCCATGAATACGTCCTCCTTATCTTTCTTGCAAATTTTTATGATCACTCCATGGTGGTATCTTAAAAACAGTATAGCGGAAAAACCGCCCGGTGTCTTTAGACAAGCTTGGGGAAATGTCAAAATCACCAAAAAATAAAATTCTATCGATTGATTTATAGCGGATATGCACATAACATCGTATGCGCAAAACCGGAAAATAGAAGCGCTTCCGTAAAATTCATGACGCCTGCCGCATCGTCACGAACAGCGCGCGCATGTTCCGCGCGCACGTCTCGACGTTGAGCGGCGTCCGGCTGACGACGAGACTGTCGAGCGTGCAGAACGCGGCGTAGCAGAGCATATCCAGCGCGAGCCGGTACGTCCCGGCGTCCTGCGTGTCGGGCGGGGGAAGAAAGCGCGCCAGCTGCGGCCGGAGGATCCCGGCGGTGAGCTGATAGAGCTTTTCGCGGCCGAGGGCAGGGGAGACCCTGCGCAGCAGCGGCTGCTTGGCCCGCAGCAGCGTCAGCGCCTGCATGCACCAGTCCTCCGCGCTGACGCTCTCGTCATACCGCAGCGGCGTGCAGATCTCGCGCACCACGATCCATTCCAGTACGCTGTAAATGTCCTGATAGTGATAGTAAAAGGTCTGGCGCTTCATCTGCGCCTGTTCCATGACGCTCTGGACGGTGATCTTGCTGACCGGCTTCGTCAGCATCATCTGTTCGACGGCTTCTGCGATCTTTTCCTTGGTATCGCTGCACATCGCGCATCCTCCTTACATCTGCCAGACGTCCGGCGCGGTGCTGGAAATGGCGAGCGCACCGGCCTCGAGCGCCTGCATGACCTCCCGTTTTTCCGTAATGAGCCCGCCCGTCAATACCGGGATGCCCGTCATCTGCCGGACCTTCCGGATCATCGACGGCATCAGCCCGGGCAGGATATCAATGGCGTCCGGCTTCAGATTCCGTGCGCCCAGAGCCGCGTCGAACGCCATGGAGTCGATCAGAAACACCCGCAGGATGGCGATCATCTGCAGCTCCTTCGCCCGCTGGATCATGTTGGTGCGGGTCGAAATGATCCCGTCGGCCAGCGTGGTGCTGTGCAGAAAATCGACGGAGATCTCCTTGGCGGCAAGGCCCGTGATCAGATCCGCGTGGACGATGGCGATCTTTCCCGCGTCCTTGATCCGCCGGACGATCCCGGCGATGCCGCAGATATCGCCGTAGAGCACGAAGACGGTCTGCACGTCTGCCTGCAGACAGGCCTCCAGCCCCTCGTCGTCGCGGACCGCGGCAATGATGGGGTTCGACTGCAGGGCTTCATAGAGTCGTTGTTCCAATCTGATCCGCCTTTCTCCATGATCTGGATCCCGAAAAAATGAAAAAGAGCATGCAAAACAGACGGCACGATTAGTCCGCTTGTCCCCATGCTCAACACTCCGGGCAGGTATCCTCTTGTGATTTTCTGATGTTAGCATAGCATAATCATCAAAAGAATGCAAGAAAAAATGCACTCGTTTGTTAAAATTGTAAGTTTTCACAAAAATTACGCGGTCTGCCTATTCAATCTGCAAATGGAAAGAATAATTTATCCACACCATATAATTTTTTTATAATTCTCTCTTGACAAATGAAAAACCTGTGCATATAATTTTTTATACAAGAAGAAAAAATTACAGATCACCGGGAGGGAACTATCATGAAGCTCGATCAGCTCGATACGCCGTCCCTGCTCATCGACCGGGAGCGGCTGCTGAAAAATCTCGCGGACATGCAGCGCTATGCCGACAGCTATGGCGTGCAGCTCCGCCCGCACACCAAAACGCATAAAATGCCCGCCATCGCCAAGCTGCAGCTGCAGCAGGGCGCCTGCGGCGTCGCTGCTGCAAAGACCGGCGAGGCGGAGGTCCTGGCGGAAAACGGCCTGCAGGATGTCTTTATCGCCAATGAGATCGTCGGCGAGCAGAAGCTGCGGCGCATCGCCGCGCTGGCCGCGCGCGGCGTAACGATCTCCTTCGGCGTCGATACGCCCTGCCAGGTGACGCAGGCTGAGCAGGTCTTTGCCGCGCAGAACGTAAGCGTCCCCGTCCTGATCGAGATCGAGGTCGGGGAGAACCGCTCCGGTGTCATCGAAGAGGCGGATTTCCTGACCCTTCTCGATACGCTCCGCACCTGCCCGCACGTTATCTTCGGCGGCATCTTCTCCCACGACGGCAACAGCTACGGCGCGGCGGATCTTCCCGCGCTCCTCGCTCTGTCCGAGGGCGCGCAGCGCCGCACGCTGCGCTTTGCCGCTCTGGCTGCCGCGCACGGTATGCCCTGTCGGACCGTCAGCTACGGCGCGACGCCGACCTTTATGAACCACGTCCCCATCCTCCCCGGCATCACCGAGCTGCGCCCCGGCACCTACGCCCTGATGGACGCCTCGCAGGGCCACGCCATCGGCACGCTGGACCGCTGCGCGGCGACCGTGCTGGCGACGGTCATCAGCAAGCCCACTGACACGCGCACCATTCTGGACGTCGGCGCGAAGGGCCTGACCATGCAGTCCCGCACCGAGGGCATCTGCGCCGTGCCGGGGAAGGGCACGCTCTACGACTGCCCGGAGGTCCACATCGAAAAGGTTTTCGACGAGCACGCGATCATTCTCAACCGTGCTTTCCACGACCGCGTTCAGATCGGCCAGAAGGTCCGCGTCATTCCCGTCCATATCTGCCCCGTCTGCAATCTCTACGATCAGGCATACCTGATCTCCGGCGACGACGTGGTGCAGACGCTCCCGATCGCCAGGCGCGGAAAGCTGCAGTAAGGAGGAAAAACCTATGGAGATCAGACCGGCGCTTGCGCCCTATGTCCCGCTGGCGCGGATGCTGGCGCAGACCTTCGGGCAGGACTGCGAGGTCGTGCTGCACGATCTGGACTGCCCGGAGCATTCCGTCGTCCATGTGGAAAACCCGTCTGTCACCGGCCGGAAAGTCGGCCAGAGCTTCGACCAGCTCGTCCGTCAGGTCATCCTCTCGAATGAGCTGAAAGAGGATTTCGTCGCCAATTACTATTTTACTGCCCCAAACGGCAAGCGCATCCGCTCCTCGACCCTCCTGATCCGCGACGGTGATGGACGCCTGACCGGCGCGCTCTGCCTCAATCTTGATACTACCCGCCTCACGCAGCAGATCGCCTATCTGCAGTCGCTGCTCCCGCAGCCGCGCGAGCCAGAACCGGAGCCGCCCGAGCCGCAGACCGGCGCGGAGCATGTCGCGGTGATGATCGAAAACCTCATGGACCGCATCATCGGCGACGAGCCGCCGCTCACGCGTGAGGCCCGGCTTGAGAAGATCCGCTTCATGGACAGCAAGGGCATTTTCCTCATGAAGGGCAGCATCGAAAAGGCGGCGGAAAAGCTCGGCGTCAATAAAGTCACCATCTACAGCTATCTGGATGAAGTCAGGGGGAAACGCGGATGAAAGCCATCACATTAGAATCGAAGCTGCCTAACGCCGGGCATTACGTCCCTGGCATGATCTCGGGCCAAACGCTCTATATCTCCGGCCAGCTCCCGGTCCACCATGAGACCGGCGCACCCATGGCCCCGGATCTTGCGCAGCAGACGCAGGACGCTCTGCACAACGTCGAGCGTGTCCTGCTTGCCGCCGGCTGCGGCAGGGAAGACGTGGTCCTCTGCCGCGTGTACATTTCCGATATCGCCCTCTGGGACGAGGTCAATGCGGTCTACGCTGCCTTCTTCGGCAGCCATAAGCCCGCCCGCGTCGTCGTCCCCACCCGGGCGCTGCACCACGGCGCACTGGTCGAGATCGAAGCCGTCGCTGAACTGAAAAACTGAAAGGGAGGAACCGATATGAACTTTGTCTGCACCAGATGCGGCCGCAAAGAGGCCGTCACCACCCGCGCCGCCCACTGCCCCTGCGGCGGACTCTGGAAACTGGAAGCCGATCTGCCCGCGTTTGACCTCTCCGGCGTCGATCCGCACGAATGGAGCCTGTTCCGCTACCGGAAGTTCATGGCGCTGGAGGACGAGAGCTGGCGCGCCGTCACCATGGGCGAGGGCATGACGCCCGTCGTCCGTCTGGACGAGGACGTGCTGCTCAAAATGGACTACTTCATGCCCACCCTTTCCTTCAAAGACCGCGGCGCGGCTGTGCTGATCGCGCACTGCAAGTCGATCGGTGTCGATCAGGTCGTGCAGGATTCCAGCGGCAACGCGGGCAACGCCGTCGCGGCCTACTGCGCCAAGGCGGGCATCGCCTGCGAGATCTTCGTGCCCGAGGGCACGAGCCCCAAGAAGATCGACATGATCCGCGCCCACGGCGCAGTCTGTACCGTCGTCCCCGGCTCGCGCGACCACTGCGCCGACGTCTGCCGCGCAAAGGTCGAGCAGGAGGGCGTCTATTACGCGAACCACGTCTATAACCCCTTCTTCTACGAGGGCACGAAGACCTATATCTATGAGGTCTTCGAGCAGCTCGGCCGCATCCCCGCCAACCTCGTCATCCCCGTGGGCAACGGCACGCTCTTCCTTGGTGCGATCTACGCGCTCGAGCACCTGCAAAATAGCGGCGTCATCGACCATTTCCCGCAGATCATCGCCCTGCAGAGTCAGAACTGCGACCCGCTTCTGCGCGCCGCGGCGCAGGGGGCCTCGGAGCCCGCGGCCGTCACCCCCACGCCCACCATCGCCGAGGGCATCTCCATCGGCAAGCCCATGCGCGGCGAGGAGATCCTGCGGCTGGCCAAAAAGCACGGCGTCCGCTTCGTCCACGCCCCGGAAGACAAAATTCTCGAGGCCCGCGCCGCCCTCGCCCGCAAAGGCGTCTACTGCGAGCATACCACCGCAGCCAACTACGCCGCCTACCTCGAATACCGCCGCCTCAACGGCCCCACCCCCGACACCCTCCTCACCATGTGCGGCGCCGGTCTCAAATCCGACCATTGACCCCAAAGCCTCCCCACCCGGGGAGGCTTTTCTATATCCGCCGCAGCGTAAAAATGGCTTCCCCTCACAGGGGAAGCCATGAGAATGCCGAAGTCCAAAGCCTCCCCTTCCAGGGGAGGTGGCTCGGCGAAACCGAGACGGAGAGGTTATCTCCCTCACGCGTCCAGCACCGACACGAGGTACTGCCACGTCAGCGTTTTCCGGCGGAAGAGCTTCAAAAGCAGCTTCTGGTTTTCCTCCGAGTGCTCGACCTCCTTGCTGTAGAGGCTGGCCGCCGCGCAGAGGGCCGTTTCGGCCCCTGCGTCGTCCAGCAGCTCGCGCAGGCACAGCAGGTGGAACACACACGCCGCGACGCGCGGCAGCAGCTGCCGGTCATTCACGGCCTTGAGCGCGTAGCGGAACAGGAAATAGATCAGCAGATTTTCATACGGCACGGCCAGCTCTGCCCGGAACGCCGCGGGCGGCGCGTCCTGATGCATGGCGGCATCCAGCATGGACTCGAACCGCTTCGTCAGGTGCTCCATATTGTTGAGAACCATCCAGCACGGGAAAAACCGCCCCGCCCGGCTGCGCAGCCGCGCCAGGCGCACCAGACTCCGGTCCTGATATCCGCGCCCGCAGAACCGCCGCGCCAGCACCGGCACCAGCTCCTCGCGGCCCTCGTCCAGCAGCCGCTGCACCCGCCGCGCCAGCAGCAGAATGAGCGCCAGCCGGTCCTCCATCGGCCGCGACCGGTCCTGTGCCAGTCGGAAAAACACCTGCCGCGCCGCCAGCAGCGCCGGATAAAGCTCCGGGTCCAGCTCATTCGGCACGACGGGCCCGCCGTCGTCCTGCGTCTCGATCCGCAGCGGCGCTTCGTGTGTCAGCAGCAGCCGCGCCGCTTCCGGACACGACAGTGACAGCGTCAGCTCCGCCGTCTGCCCATATTCCTCTGTGAACCGCGGGTGCGTGTAACACGTCCGGCAGAGCGCCTCCGCGCCGTACGCCGCCTGGATGGGGCAGAGGCCGTCATCCCGCAGCAGGACGCAGCGGCCGCCCTCCTCCCGGAAGCGTGTCTCGCCGTTTTCCGTGACCAGCGCCGCGCGCACCTGCTCGCCAAGCGGACCGGGCATGGCGCGGTAGCGCGCCAGCGCGTCCTCGTCCAGAATGATCTGCCAGTCCTTGCAGCAGGTATCGGGGCAGTCGCCCGCCAGACAGTGAAATTGGTTAACATAATCAAATTGCGCGTGCTTCATATCCTCGCCTCATTTCTTTTTCCGATGATATCAGCTTTCTTTCCCCGCGTCAACTTGCCAGCGCCCACTTTTTGTGCTATACTGACAGGGCGATTTTCCGGATTCCGAGGTATTCCATGAAAAAACTGAAACGAACCTATACGCGCTGCGCCGGTCTGACGGCGCTGGTGCTGCTTGCGCTGCTGATCGCCGGATCGTTTGCCGACCTGCCGATCTCCCGCTTCCTCTATCCCGGCCACGAGAGCTCCTTCGGCCAGTTTTTCGCCGCCTTCGGTGAGCTGCCGGCCTTCGCGCTGCTGGCCAGCTGCGGCGTGCTGCTGATCGTGCGGCGCGGTGAGTTCCGCCCGGAGCTGCACATGATCCTGCTGGCCTTCGGCGTCTGCCTGATCGCGGGCAGCGTCTTCCTCTCCATCCATGAGGCGACGGACAACGTCCCTGCGCTCCCCACGGCGGTCGCACTGCTGGTGACGCTCTTTGTCGACGCGCTCGCGGCCTTCGCCTTCCTCTTTATGACGCGCGGCTGCCAGGCCAAGACGCTCCTGCGTTTTTTGTGCACGGTCATCTTCGTCTGCGTCGGCATCATGCTGCTCATCAACATCATCAAGGTCCCCTGGGGCCGCGCGCGGATGCGCCTGATCTACTCGACTGGCAACGACACCTACTTCACCAACTGGTGGCAGGCCGGCACGGCGCTCAAGAAAAAGCTCGTTGCCGACGGCGTCTCGTCCGATGAGTTCCGCTCCTTCCCGTCCGGCCATACGGCCTGCGCCGCCTGCGCCATGCTGATGATCCTCGTCCCGACGATCTGCCGCCGCCTGCACGACAAGGAAAAGCTCTTTATGGCCATCGGCGCAGCCTGGACCGCCGTCGTCGCCTTTACAAGACTGCGTATGGGCGCGCATTTCCTCTCGGACGTGTGTGTTTCGTCGCTGCTGACGATCGGCCTCGGCGCGCTCGCGGTCTGGCTGTTCTACTTCAACCGCCCCTTCTTTGGCCGCATCTGGCTCTTTTTCTCCGGCGAAGCCGCCGGCAAAAAGCAGCCTGTGCAGAAAGAAAGCTGAAAAAAGCTCCCCGATCCAAAGGATCGGGGAGCTTTTTTATGTCGTTACACCGTTTCCGGCAGCGTGAAATCGTAGCGCATGGCCAGCGCCTGGAACAGATCCTGCATGACCTTTTCGGAGATCGCGCGGATATCCATTCCCGCGATGAACTGCAAAACCTTCTGCAGCTCGTCCTCCGGCACGCAGTAGCCGCGCAGGCTGAGCGACAGGAAGGCTTCCAGCTTCTGCTCGAGCGTCAGCGTCTCATCGCACGGATGGGCCATATAGCCCCGCATGAGCCCCGCCGAGCCGAGCTCCAGCGTGTAAAAATCCTGCGCCGTGAGCGACGGCTGGTACGGCCCGAAGATCTGATACAGCTCTCTGGCTGTCTCGCGGAAGATATATTCCGAGGCTTCGCGCTGCGAATAGGCCTCGATGTAGATCTCGCGCAGATTCTCGTTCAGCTCCGTCAGCGTGATCTGCAGAGCAGTCTCGATGGCATAGACGAACACGGGCGGCAGCTTCGTCCCGGCCGCCTGCCTCGCGGCGCTGAATTGATTGGAGAACATGAAGCCGACCAGCTCGGTCAGCACGCCGTCCTTGGCGCGGAAAATGTTCTGAAAGCTGCTGTTGGAGACCTCTGCCTTCTGGATGATCTCCGCGACGGTCGTCTTTTTGTAGCCCTGCTCCAGAAACAGCTTGACGCAGACCTTCAGGATCCGCCGCTTTGCCGGCAGGCTTGCATTGGTAAGTGCGATCGCAAACACTCCCTTTCTTTCTTTTTTACACTTTAAATTGTGTATATCATAGCATGAAATCGGAAAAACAACAAGTAAAAAAGCGCCGGATACAGCAAAAAAATGCATCCGGCGTTCTTTTTTCAGAGAAACCGGCCTCAGCGCAGCCCCTGCGCCTGTTCGCGGCGCACAACGCCCGCCTCCATGACCTCGTGGACACGCTCGCCGACCTCAATTGTCGTCTTGCCCGCGAGCTCCTCTGCCGGGATGACGTCCAGCACGTCGAGCCACACCTCCGTATGCTTGCGGAACATGTTGCGCAGGATCGCGCGGGAGTTGACCAGCGAACAGATCACGATGGGTACATTGGCCTTCTGCGCGATCTTGAATACGCCGCAGCGGTAGGGGAGCAGGGGATCGGCCGTCCGGTTCGTCCGGCCCTCGGGGAACACGGCGATGGAGGCCTTGTCGTCCTTGATGAACTGGATGGCCTTGAGGATGGACTTGAGCGACTCGCGGTCGTTATTCCGGTCGACCGGCAGGCAGAGCACCTTGCGCATGATCTGCGCGACGACGAAGATCGAGAAATTTTCCTTCTTTGACAAAAACGCCAGATCGGCCCACGGCATGGACGAATAGAACACCAGCGGGTCAAATGCGAAGCGGTGGTTGCTCACGAGCAGGAAGCGGCTGTCCCGCGGGACTTTTTCAAGCCCCGTCACATTGACATGCACGCCGCCGAGTGCCAGCGCCAGCCGGCAGAACTCGTTGAGCAGGAACCGGAAGTAACCGCTGGGCTTTTCCAGCAGCTTCTTCGGGTCGACAAACAGACACGAGATGAGCACGACCAGCAAAAACAGCAGCACGAGCGCCAGAAAACTCCCCGCGAAAAATACCGGCACCTGCCACAGCGCGTGGAGCGTAGCGAACCCGGACGCTGCCCACGTCAGCGCGCAGCTGGCGAGGAGCGCGAGCACGAGAAATACATAGAGCATGATCAACGAACACCTGCCGAAGATGAAGATTCGATAAAGATTTTATGAAAATCTTCTCAAGATTTCAAGTACCCATTATACGCGCAGGCGCCGCGAAAATCATCTCCCAAATGAAGAATTCACAAATAATTCACGGTTGCGCGGCTGCGCGCTGGCGGCTGATCTCGGCCCAGCTCGGGATCTTTGCGATCCGCTCGGTCAGCTCCTGCATGCAGCCGGGGATATCGATCTTCTGCGGACAGATCGCGGCGCATGCGCCGCAGCCAAGACAGGCCGACGGCTGCTGCGACTCCGGCAGAGCCTCGACCGCCATGATCGCGTTCGTGGACGGGGCGATGCGGATCTCGTTGAGCACGCGCAGCATCTGCGGGATATTGATTCTTTGCGGGCAGCCGTCGCAGCAGTAGCGGCAGGCCGTGCAGGGGACGGCGTTTTTCATCTGCTCGGCGAAGCGAAGCAGGCAGGCGGTCTCTTCTTCGCTCAGCGGCTGCGGATGGTCAAAGGTGGCGAGATTGTCCTCCATCTGCGCCAGATCCGACATGCCGCTGAGGATCATCGTCACGCCCGGGATCTGCTGCACCCACCGCAGCGCCCACGATGCCGCCGACGCCTCCGGCCGCATCGCGCGCAGCTCCGCAGTCATGTTTTCGGGCAGATTCGCCAGCTTGCCGCCGCGGATGGGCTCCATGACCCAGATGGGGATGTTGTACCGGTTCAGCAGCTCGCATTTTTCCTTCGCCTGCTGCAGCGTCCAGTCCAGATAGTTGAGCTGGATCTGACAGAACTCCATTTCCTCCCCGTGCCGCTGCAAAAACTGCTCCAGCGCGGGCAGACCCGCGTGCGTGGAGAAGCCCAGATGCCGGATCCGGCCATTTTTCTTCTGCTCCAGCAGATACGGGATGATGTTCCACCGCGCGTCCTCATAGACCCCGATGGAGTTTTCGTAGACGTTGTGCAGCAGATAGAAATCAAAATACTCCACGCCGCACTTCTTCAGCTGCCGTTCGAAGATATCCGCCACATCATATGTAGGCGCGATCTGATGGCCGGGGAACTTGTCCGCCAGATAGAAGCTCTCCCGCGGATAGTTCTGCAGGATCTTCCCGATGACAGTCTCCGACTTGCCGGAGTGATAGGACCAGGCGGTATCGAAGTAGTTGACGCCCTGCCGGATAGCGGCGTCGGTCATGGCCGCGGCCAGTTCCTCGTCGATGCTTTTGTCCTCGCGCAGCGGCAGCCGCATCGTGCCGAAGCCGAGCTGCGACAGCTGCAGATCCTGAAACGCTTTGTAGATCATAGAGCGTATCCCTTTCTTTATTTATATATTTTCTGTATCCAGCATAGCACATTTCCCACCGGATTTCCAGCACAGAAAAACCCGCCGGCAGTTTTTGCTGCCGGCGGGAAAGATTCAGAAGCTGATGACGCCGAGGTGCTCGAGCAGGATCTTCAGGCCGATGAGGATCAGGATGATGCCGCCCGCGAGCTCCGCCTTGGCCTTGTACTTGAGGCCGAACAGATTGCCGACCTTCAGTCCCGCGGCGGAACAGACGAACGTCGTTATGCCGATCAGACAGACCGCCAGCGGCACATTGACGTCCGGCAGCAGCGCGAACGTGATGCCGACGGCCAGCGCGTCGATGCTCGTGGCCAGCGCCAGCAGGAGCATCGTCTTGAAGCTGAACGAGTCGTTGCCGTTGGACTCTTCCTTGGACAGGCTCTCCTTGATCATGCCCGCGCCGATGGCGGACAGCAGCACGAACGCGACCCAGTGGTCAAAGGCTGTGATGTACTGCTCGAACGTCGAGCCCAGAAAAAATCCGATGGTCGGCATCAACGCCTGAAAGCCGCCGAACCATGCGCCGATGATCAGATAATGCCTGGTCTGCAGCCGCTTGGCCGAAAGTCCCTTACAGATCGAGACGGCGAAAGCGTCCATCGACAAACCGATGCCCAGCAGCAGGATTTCCAGAATACTCATATCTTACACAGCCTTTACAGAGAAGTTTTGCTAATATCTCACAGGTTCCGGAGAAAGTCAAGAAAAAAGCGCGATTCCCGCGCTTTTTTCTGAAATTTATGCGTCCCGGTTTGCTGCCTTCCCAAATTTCTTCACAAAGGCGCGGTGATAGATGATGAAATACAGGATCACGCACACCGGAATGGCGACAAAAACGTCAAGGATGGAATGCTGCTTGACGAACACCGTCGACATGCTGATGACGAGGCCCAGCGGCAGCATGACCCACTGCAGGTGCCGCCTGCGCAGCGGCTCGGAGTCGAAGCAGGCGAGTGTCAGCGCCGCGCAGCCGATGACATGCATGCTCGGCAGCACGTTCGTGTTGGTGTCGGCGGCATAGATGCGCTGCACCAGCCAGGTGAACAGATCGTGCTGCGCGAATTCTGTCGGCCGCAGATCCTGCCCGTTCGGGAAGATCAGACAGAACAGGATCGACCCGCCGAAGCCGAGGCCGATATAGAGCATGTACCGCTTGAGCCCCTCCGCGTCGTAAAACATCAGATAGAGCGTCATCAGAAACAGCAGCGGATGCCACAGGCAGTAGGGGATGATGAAATAGCGGCAGAAGGGGATCTTGTCGTCCAGCGGCAGATAGGAGACCCAGTAATTGTCGGTCACAACATGCTCCGCAATGGCGAACAGCGTCAGATAGACGAGCCAGATCAGCAGATACCAGTGGTGGTGATAATTTTCAACCGTCCCGAGCTTCAGGGGCTTCCGGCCGGTCTTGTGCTTGGAGTTGCTCATGAGGTGCATCAAGCTCCTTGTCTTCTGTGGTGATGGTAGGGATAAACGCCTTTGCGATGCGGCCCTTGCCGCGGCGCTTGATATAGAAGTAGCCGAAGATGCTGAAGGTCAAGGCGCCGATGAAGTTGACGAGCAGATCCTCCATCGTGTCGTACAGGCCGATGTCCAGATACCCGTCAAAGCCCAGGTTTTTGCCGTTGACGGCAACAGAGGTGATCCCGTCGATCGTGATGGGGATGTTCTTGTTTGTCGGGTCGAGCATGACGGAGGAGATCGTGTGCACGATCGTGTCCTTCTGCATGTCCATGTGGAACAGCCGGTCCACGCTGAACTCAAAGAATTCCCACAGCACGCCGATCGTCATCGAAAAGCAGAACGCGACGAGCGCCACGTAGATCGGCGACAGCTGGAATTTGATCTTGTCGTTGCGGTTGAGGATATCGATCAGCGCAAAGCCGAAGGCCGCGCAGAGGAAGCCCGTCGTCGTATGCAGGATCGAATCCCAGTTCGGTACGTTGATGAAAAAGCAGCCAAGCTCGCCCAGAATCTCCGAGGCAAAGATGAAGACCAGGATGATGATCTCCAGCGTGCCCGGCAGCTCGATGCCGAAGTTCCGCTGCACGAACAGCGGCAGCAGAAACAGAAACAGCACCAGCAGGCAGATCGCCGCGTTTTCATATTCGCCCCGCAGGATCGAAGAAACGAGGATCGCAACGACGATCAATCGCAAAACGACGTAGACCGTGAACACGGCCGGCTTCTTCTTCGCCTCTGCGAGCAGCCGCAGACGCTTCTGGCGGGACTTTTCCTTCATATCCTTCGTTCTCCTTCTTTGATAAAGAGAATACTACTCGATGCGCGCGAAAAAAACAAGATTCCGTTTGTTAAACTTTTATGAAGATTGGGCAGAAATAAAATTCTGTCCGAAATCACGCGGTACGCTTTTTCCGGAAGAACAGCTTCTCCACGCGTTTGTACAAAAAGAACGTCAGCAGCGACACCAGCACGCCCTTGAGCAGGTTGAACGGCACGACCGCGAACAGCACCAGCGTGGAGAGATTCGTGATGGCCCCGTTGATCTGCGTGCCCATCGAGACAATGGCCTCGAGCGGCATCCCGTACATGACCGCGAAGCGGGGAATGAGGAACCAGGCGTTGAAGAAGCTCCCGAACACCGTCATCACCGCCGTGCCCACCGCGAGCGAGACGACCGCGCCCTTCTTGCTCAGCGTCTTCTGATACACGATCGCCGCCGGCAGCACGAACGAGCAGCCCACCAGGAAGTTGGCCAGATCCCCCACGAATGCGGTCGACGTGCCCTTGAGCAGCAGCTTGATGAGCACCTTCAGAAACTCGCACACCACGCCCGACACCGGCCCGAGGTAAAACGCGCAGATCAGCACCGGCAGCTCACTGAAATCCAGCTTGTAGAATGACGGTGCGAAGAACAGCGGGATCTCGATCACCATCAGCACGCCGGAGATGGCGGCCAGCATGGCGATCGTGGTGATCGTGTGCGCGGCGTTCAGCCGGTGACGGCGGCGCATGACGAGCTTTTCGCTGACCCAGGCCAGCAGCAGGACGCCCGCCGTGATCCCCAGGCAGAGCAGGACGAATTGGGCGTTTTCAGAGAGGGTTTCCAGAAATGTGTGCATACAGACCATCCTTTGCGATAAAAATGAAAAACACCTGAAGAGATCTTCAGGTGCTGCAGTCGGACGGCCCGATTTTCCACCGGTCCCGCCAAAGAAAATCTTCTTCCATCCAGACTGTACTGTCGGTACCGGAATCACACCGGTTCAGCTTTCGCTCGCGGACTTTACCGCCGGTCGGGAATTGCACCCTGCCCTGAAGATCTGTTCACTTTTCGCCCTCATCATAGCACGCCGGGGGCCGCTTGTAAAGAGGCTGTTTTTTTGCTATACTGTGGAAAACGCGACGGGGAGGGAAGCCGCCATGATCTGCGCCTTTACCGGCCACCGGCCGGAGCATCTGCCCTGGGGCCGGGACGAGGACGACCCGCGCTGCCGGGCGCTGAAGATCCTGCTGCGCCGCACGGTGCAGCAGGTCTATGACCGCGGCTTCCGGACCTTCCTGTGCGGCATGGCCCGCGGCTGCGACCAGTATTTTGCCGAGGCCGTCCTTGCCTGCCGCGCCGCCGGGACTGCGCCGGAGGCGATCCTTACGGCCATGGTCCCGTGCCCCTCGCAGAAAGACGGCTGGCCGGCAGAGGAGCAGGCGCGCTACGACGCGCTCCTTGCCGCCTGCAGCGCAGTCGAGGTGCTCGAGCCGGTCTATACTCCCGGCTGCATGCTCCGCCGCAACCGCGCCATGGTGCAAAGAGCCTCCCTCCTCATCTCCGTCTTCGACGGCACCCCCGGCGGTACCGCCTCCACCCTCCGCTTCGCCGCCAAACAAGGCATCGAGATCCTCCCACTGTGGATGTAGCAGAAAAATGCCGTCCCCTCATAGGGGAAGCCTTGGCAGGCGCGATCCCAAAGCCTCCCCTTCCAGGGGAGGTGGCTCGGCGAAGCCGAGACGGAGAGGTCGTATCAGATTTGTGGCAACCTCTCAGTCAGCCTCACGGCTGCCAGCTCCCCTGGGAGGGGAGCCAGTTTGCCTTTATTCCGGCATCTTCAGCCCGTGCATCACCCCGTTTTTCGCGCTCGAAGCGATATCCGCGCCGACGATCTGCCCGTCCTTGACCAGCAGGGTCGCATAGTACGTGCCGCTGCTGTCCGGGTAGTTCGTGACCTGGTAGACGTAGCGCGTCAGCTCCTGCCCGCTGTACTGCAGCAGGTCGTATCCCTGCGAGACCTGCAGCTCGTTGTAGCGCAGGAAGACCTCGCCGGGCTCCTCCGGCACGCGGACCTGCTGGGTCTGCACGGGTTCCGCGTTGACCTCCCAGCCGTATTCCGCCAGAAAGGCGATGCGCGCCTCGTTCGTGCCGCCCTTCGCATCCGTGCGCTGCGGCTTCTCGCCGCCATGCTTCGCGCCGCCGAGACACAGCGCCAATACCACCGCCGCCGCCAGAAGCAGCAGCACCACGAGCAAAATCCTCCGCTTGGGGACCTTCGCAGTCATGATCACCATGGTACGATTCCTCCGATCTTCTTTTTTAGAGATGGTACAACCTATGCAGATCAAATTTGTTTATGACAGGAGCCGATTGGATGCAGAGACTCGACAGAATTTTAAGTGAAGCCGGCGTCGCCAGCCGGAAGGAGCTGCGCGCGATGATCCGCGCCGGGCGTGTGACGGTCGACGGCGCAGCCGTGACCGACGAGAGCCGGAAATTTGACGAGACCGCCGTCCGCGTGACGGTCGACGGCAGCACCGTGCGTCTGCGCGGGCCGGTCCTTATCCTGCTCCATAAGCCCGCGGGCTATCTCACCGCCGCGGACGACCCGAAAGCGAAGACCGTCATGGACCTCGTCCCGGAGGCATACCGGAAGCTCGGCGTCATGCCGGTCGGCAGGCTCGACAAGGATACCGAGGGCCTGCTCCTGCTGACGAACGACGGAGACCTTGCCCACCGCATCCTCTCGCCCCGCCACGGCGTCTGGAAGCGCTACTATGCCGAGCATGAAGGCACGGCAGGCCCCGCGGATGTCTGCGCCTTTGAGGCAGGCCTCGTCCTCGCCGACGGCCTGCACTGCCTGCCCGCGAAGCTCACGCCGCTCGGCCCCGGCCGCTCCGTCGTTGAGGTGCAGGAGGGGAAGTACCACCAGGTGCGGCGGATGCTCGCCAGCCGCGGCCTGCCGGTCACGTACCTGCGCCGCGAGGCCGAGGGCCGGCTGACCCTCGGAGATCTGCCGCTCGGACAGACAAAAGAACTGAATATTGTGGAAGCGGAGCAGCTTCTTTTGAATATCTTGTGATTTTGACGGAAGAAAAAACTTGCATAATTTGAGAGCGTAGGCCCCTGAATTTGGGGCAAATGACGAAAAACTATGAAAATGCCACAAAAAAAGATAGTCGTTTTCAAATAAAATGTCAAAAAGACCTTGCGCTCTTGCCGAAAACGTAGTATTATGTCAATGGTTGTTTGTGTAAAAAGCAAGGGCGGGCCACAGGCATGTGGCGCGGCGCTGCCTGAAAATTAGGGAGGGCGTACTATGTCCAGTCGCGTTTTTCAGAGTGTGATCGTCCAGATGAAGGAGGCCACCGACCGCGTCATCGGCGTCATTGACGCTGACAGCAACGTGATCTCCTGCAGCGACACCTCGCTGATCGGCGAAAAATGGCCCGAGGCAGTCATCAAGCTCAACAGCGCCCCGGACTCCGTCGTTGTCGTCGACAAAAAGACCTTCAAGCCGCTCGTTTCCTGGAGCGCCTACTTTGACTATGCCGTGTTCGCCGAGGGCGACGATGAGACTGCCAGAAGCCTCTGCGTCATGGCCTACGTCGCGCTCAACGGTGCGAAGACCTACTACGAGGAAAAGCACGACAAGGGCACCTTCGTCAAGAATATCATCACCGACAATATCCTCCCCGGCGACATCTATATCCGCGCCAAGGAGCTGCATTTCGTCACCGACGCGCCGCGCGCCGTCTTTCTCGTCCGGCAGGTCGGCCGGGCCGACGTGGCCTCCGTCGACGTGCTGTCCGGCATGTTCCCCGACAAGCAGCAGGACTTTGTCCTCTCCATCAACGAGACGGACATCGCCATCGTCAAGCAGCTTGCCCCCGGCACGGAGAAAGCAGAGCTTCTGCAGACGGCCCAGACCATCGAGCAGACGCTCCGGTCCGAGCTGTTCGTCAAGACCGTGATCGGCATCTCCACCGTCGCCGGTCACCTGCGCGAGCTGGCCGATGCCTATAAAGAGGCGCAGGTCGCCATCGAGGTCGGCAAGGTCTTCGAGACGGAAAAAACGATCATCAACTATGAAAACCTCGGCATCGGCCGCCTCATCTACCAGCTGCCGACGACGCTCTGTGAGATCTTTCTGTCCGAGGTGTTCAAGAAGAATTCCATCGATACGCTCGATCAGGAGACGCTGTTCACCATCAACAAGTTCTTTGAGAACAACCTGAACGTCTCCGAGACCTCCCGCAAGCTCTTCGTCCACAGAAATACGCTGGTGTACCGTCTTGAGAAGATCAAGAAGCTCACTGGCCTTGACCTGCGTGAGTTTGACGACGCGATCATCTTCAAGGTCGCGCTCATGGTCAAGAAGTATCTTGTTTCGCGCGAGAACCGGCTCATTTGAGTCCGGGCGCAAGCCTTGAAAATCGGAGATAAACAATGATCGAATTACAGGATGTGCATAAAACCTACGATACCGGCACCAAGGCGCTCAACGGCATCTCCATGAAGATCGACGATGGGGAATTTGTCTTCCTGGTCGGCCCGTCCGGCTCCGGCAAATCCACCATCATCAAGATCCTCACGGCCGAGCTCCGCCCGACCTCCGGCAGCGCGCTCGTCAACGGCTTTGCCGTTGAAAAGCTCCGCGGCCGCGCCGTGCCGTATCTGCGCCGCACGCTCGGCGTCATCTTCCAGGATTTCCGCCTCATCAGCGACAAGTCCGTCTATGAGAACGTCGCGTTCGCCATGCGCGTCATCGGCGCGCCGGAGAAGGAGATCCAGAAGCGTGTACCGTACGTGCTCGAGCTCGTCGGGCTCGAGACCAAGGGCCGGCGTCTGCCCAATGAGCTGTCCGGCGGCGAGCAGCAGCGTGTCGCCATCGCAAGAGCCCTTGTCAATAACCCCAGCGTCATCATTGCCGACGAGCCGACGGGCAACCTTGACCCGGCGCGCTCGCTCGAGATCATGATGCTGCTGGAGCAGATCAATGCCCTCGGCACCACGGTCCTGGTCGTCACGCACGAACGGGAGCTTGTCAACCGCTTCACGAAGCGTGTCGTCGCCATCAGCGAGGGCAGAATCATCAGCGACGGAATGGACGGGTACTATCTCAATGAAGAAGAATAATATCGGTTACTTACTGCGCGAAGGCTTCCGCGGCGTGTTCCTGCACGGCTTCATGTCCTTCGCGGCCATCTGCGTCACGGTGGCGTGCCTCATCATCATGGGCTCGTTCTGCCTCATCCTCTACAATACCAGCGCCATGGTCAAGGAGCTCGAGCAGGAAAACGAGATGCTCGTCTACATCGACGAGAGCTATTCCGAGGCCAAGGCCAAATCCGTCGGCTCACAGATCAACCTCATCACCAACGTTCGCTCTGCAACCTTTGTCTCGCGCGATCAGGCGCTCGACGACTTTGTCGAGACCCTGAACGATCCGGATGCGTTCGCGGGTCTGGATCCCGATACGCTGCGCGACCGATACGTCGTTACCGTCGAGGACAACTCGCTTCTGAAGCAGACCTACGACAAGCTCACGCAGATCGAGGGCGTCGCCGAGGTCGTTGCACACTTCGAGATCGCTGAGGGCTTCCAGACCGTGCAGAACGTGCTGAACATCGCCTCGCTCGTCATCGTGACGGTCCTGTTCGTTGTCTCGCTGTTCATCATCTCCAATACGGTCAAGCTCGCCATGTACTCCCGCAGCGAGGAGATCGCCATCATGAAGATGGTCGGCGCGACGAACGCCTTTATCCGACTGCCTTTTGTCGTGGAAGGCTTTATCATTGGTATCATCGCGGCGGCGGCGGCCTTCTTCCTCGAATGGGGCCTGTATGACTTCGTCCTGACGAAGATCCAGCAGCTCGATACGCTCAAGCTGTTTGTCCTCACGCCCTTTACGGACGTCATCGAGATCGTGGCCATCGCCTACGCGCTCACCGGCTTCCTCGTCGGTGTGTTCGGCAGCTTACTTTCCATCCGCAAGTTCCTGAAGGTGTAAACCGGGAGGTATCCGCACTTATGAAACCCAAAAACAGCGGCTCCGGCCGCCGAATCGTCTGCCTGGTGCTGGTCGCCGTGATGCTCCTGGGCCTCATTTCGAGCGCCCTCATCATCATGGTCAACGCCGCTTCGAGCTCCGAGATCAAAAAAGAGCTCAACGGCCTTCGCAGCCAGCAGGCGGAACTCAAGAAAGAACGCGAAGCCCTGCAGGCAAAGATCAAGGAAAACCAGTCCAAGACCCAGACGCTCGTCGAAAAGAAATCCGATATCGACCAGCAGATCAGCATGACGCAGGCTTCCATCGACAACCTCAACGAGCAGGTCCAGCAGTACAGCCTGCTCATCGCCAACAAGCAGGCCGACCTCGAGGCCTCACAGGCCGAGGAACAGCGCCTCAACACGCAGTACAAGACCCGCATCCGCTCCATGGAGGAGACGGGCAGCATCTCCTACTGGGCCATCCTCTTCGGCGCCAACAGCTTCTCCGACCTGCTCGACAAGATCGACGTCATCCAGGAGATCGCCAAGGCCGACCAACTGATGATGGATAAGATGAAAGCCGTCTCCGAGCAGATCGCGGCCGAGCGTGCCGAGCTCGAGCAGCAGATGGCAGAGCTCGACGCGACGCGTCAGGAGCTCGACCAGCAGGAGCAGGATCTCGAGGCCCAGCGCGCGGAGCAGGATACGCTTCTGACCGAGATGCTGGCGGCGTATGAAGAAATGAACGCCGACTACATGCAGAACATGGCGGACGAGGCCGCGCTTTCCGAGGAGATCGCCAAGTCCGAGTCGGCCTACTATGCGGCCCTGTCCAAGGAAGAGGCCGAACGCATTGCCGCGCTCAACCGCCAGAATAACAACAAAGGCTCCAGCAGCAATTCCTCCGGCGCGACCAATACCGGCGGCTGGCTGTATCCGCTGCCGTATCAGTGCCAGGTCACCGACTCCTACGGCTACCGCATCCACCCGCTGACCAAGAAGTACAGCTGGCATAACGGCGTCGACTTCGGCGCGGCGGCCGGCACGGCCATCCTCGCCGCGAAGTCCGGCACGGTCACGACCGCGGCCTATTCCGGCGCCTGGGGCTACTACGTCGTCATCAACCACGGCGACGGCTATTCCACCCTCTACGCACACCAGCCGTCCCTGTCCGTGTCGGTCGGTGATTACGTCACGCAGGGCCAGACCATCGGCTATGTCGGCTCCACCGGCTATTCCACCGGCCCGCACCTGCACTTCACCATCTACTACAACGGCTCCGACGTCAACCCCTTCAACTACATCGGCTGACCCGATCCCAACCCCTCTCCCACAGCCTGCCCCCAGGCTGTGGGAAAGCTTTTATCTGCTGCAATCGCCCGGCGCATCCGCACCACGCCGAAAATCTCAACCGCAGGATGTTTTACCGCAAATATTCAAACGCAGCTGCCCACAAATCTGGTGTCCCGTATCAGGCGGCGCGTACCAAGACGCCCGTAGGGTGAGTATCGAGTGGAACGACATCCAAAACATTGGTCCCCGCCTGAATGCAGATGCAGCAGGCATCAAACCGTAACCAAGCACTCTTTTCTCCCCCCCATCTTTTCTCTTGCGAGAGAAAAGATGGGGCCGCCGGAGGCAAAAAAAGAAACATCCCATTCCAGAAAGGCTGGTATCCATCGTGAAAAAATGGCAGAAGATCCTCCTTCTCGTGCTCGCTTTCGCCGTCGCCATCCTCGGCTCGTCTATCGTGACGATGCAGCTGCTCACCCGCGGCCGCACTCCCGTAGAGGACAAGGCCGCGGAGGTCAGCGCCTACCTTGACCGCTTTTTCATCGACGACTATGACGAGGACGCGCTCGCCGACGCGGCGGCCGCCGCCATGGTCGAGGCGACCGGCGACCGCTGGAGCTATTACCTCACCGCCGAGGAAAAAAGCAGCTATGACGAGCAGATGCAGAACGCCTATGTCGGCATCGGCGTCACCATCACCCTGCAGGAGCAGGACGGCGGTATGCGCGTCGAACAGGTGACCGCCGGCGGCCCGGCCGAGGAGGCCGGCATGCAGGTCGGCGATATCATCACCGAGGTCGAGGGCGAGTCCACGCTCACGCTCGGCATGGCCGGCACCCGCGCAAAGGTCAGAGGGGAGGAGGGGACCTCCGTGTCCCTGACCATCCTCCGCGGTGGCGAGCGCCTGACCCTGACGGTCGAACGCCGCAGCATCAAGACCGCTGTGGCCACCTATGAAATGCTGGACGATCAGATCGGCTACGTGAAGATCGCCAACTTCGATACCCGCTGCTTTGACGAGACCTCCGCCGCCATCGACGCGCTGCTCGCCGACGGCGCGCAGGCCCTGATCTTCGACGTGCGCAATAACGGCGGCGGCTATAAGGACGAGCTCGTCAAGATCCTCGACCGGCTCCTGCCGGAGGGGATCCTGTTCCAGAGCGAGGACTATAGCGGGACCAAACAGACCGACCGCTCCGACGCGGCCTGCATCGAGCTGCCCATGGCCGTCCTCGTCAACCAGGACAGCTATTCCGCCGCGGAGTTCTTCGCCGCCGCCCTGCAGGAATACGATTGGGCCACCGTCGTTGGCACGAAGACCTGCGGCAAGGGCAATTTCCAGACTGCCTTCACGCTCTCCGACGGCTCCATGCTCAATCTCTCCATCGGCAAGTACTTCACCCCGAACGGACGCAGCCTGACCGATATCGGCGTCACGCCGGACGAGCCCGTGGAGCTTTCCGACGAAGATGCGGCGAAATTGCTCTACGGCCAGCTGGCACACGCGGATGACGCACAATTACAGGCCGCAATCCGCGCCATCCGCCAGAAAATCTCTTGACATCCATATCTTTGACCGATATAATGTCTGCTGAATCCCTGTAACTACCGGGCGTTTCCAGCCCGACCGAATATGGAAGGAACGATCAATCATGGCAAAAGAATTCAAGATCAGTGCGCTCCGCCTCAAAGAGCTGGAGCAGGAACTTTTTTATCTGAAGACGACGCGTGAGAAGGAAGTAGCCGAGCAGATCAAGGAGGCGCGCTCCTTCGGCGACCTCTCCGAAAACAGCGAATACGACGAGGCCAAGAACGAGCAGGCCAAGCTCTACGGCCGCATCGCCGAGGTCGAGAACATCCTCGCCCACGCCGTCATCATCGACGAGACCGAGGACTCCGAAGGCAAGATCAGCCTCGGCTGCACCATCAAGGTCGAGGATATGGAGACCGGTGACGAGGAGCTCTACGCCATCGTCGGCTCGCAGGAGGCCAACCCCATGGAGTGCCGCATCTCCGACGACTCTCCGTTCGGCAAGGCACTGCTCGGCCATAAGGTCGGCGATATCGTCGATGTCGAAGCGCCCATCGGCGTGCTCAAGTACAAGATCCTGACGGTCGAAAAGTAACGAATCACAGAAACAGATAAGAGGGACGATATGGAACAGGAAAACAGGAATCAGCAGAACGCGGCTCCGCAGGTCAGCCTCGGCGACCAGATCAAGGTCCGCCGCGAAAAGCTCGCGCAGCTGCAGGCCGAGGGTATGGACCCGTTTACCATCACCCGCTTCGTCAGCACCACGACCGCACAGGAGATCAAGGACCATTTTGACGAGATGGAGGGCAAACCCGTCTCCATCGCGGGCCGTCTCATGTCCAAGCGCGGCATGGGCAAGGTCTCCTTCTGCGATCTGCAGGACAAGACCGGCCGCATCCAGCTCTACGCCCGCAAGGATGAGATGGACGAGGCCGCGTACAACCGCTTCAAGAAATATGACATCGGCGATATCGTCGGCGTCGAGGGCGAGATCTTCCGCACCCAGCGCGGCGAAATGTCCGTGCGCGCGAAGACGATCACGCTCCTGTCCAAATCCCTGCTGCCGCTGCCCGAGAAGTTCCACGGCCTGACCGACAAGGAGACCCGCTATCGTCAGCGTTATGTCGACCTGATCGTGAACCCCGAGGTCAAGCGCAACTTCATCATCCGCTCGCAGTTCATCAAGCATCTGCGGGATTATCTGGACAATATGGGCTATATCGAGGTCGAGACCCCCGTCCTCAACACCATTGCCGGCGGCGCGGCCGCGCGTCCGTTCATTACCCACCACAATACGCTTGATATCGACATGTACATGCGCATCGCGACCGAGCTGCCCCTCAAGCGCCTGATCGTCGGCGGCATGGAGCGCGTGTATGAGGTCGGCCGCATCTTCCGCAACGAGGGCATGGACCCCAAGCACAACCCCGAGTTCACTACTGTCGAGCTCTATCAGGCCTACGCCGATTTCCACGATATGATGGACATCGCCGAGGGCGTCTACACCACCTTCGCACAGAAATACCTCGGGACCTATGAGCTGGAATGGATGGGCGAGAAGGTCGACCTGACCCCCGGCTGGCCGCGGCTGACGATGGTGGAAGCCGTCAAGAAGTATGTCGGCGTCGACTTCGATGCGATCACCGACGATGCAGAGGCCGTTGCGGCGGCAAAGGCAGTCGGCGTTGAGCTTGCCGACGCCGCTGAAAAGACGTGGGGCAACGCCCTCTACGCCTGCTTTGACCAGAAGGTCGAGGAGCATCTGGTGCAGCCGACGTTCATCACCATGTACCCGGTCGAGGTCAGCCCGCTGACCAAGCGCAGCCCCAAAGACCCGCGCCTGACCGAGCGCTTTGAGTTCTTCATCTGCCGCGCGGAGATGGGCAACGCCTATTCCGAGCTGAACGACCCCATCGACCAGCGCGAACGCTTCATGAAGCAGGTCGAGCAGCGCGAACGCGGCGACGACGAGACCGAAATGCTCGATGAGGATTTCCTCACCGCCCTCGAATACGGTATGCCACCCACGGGCGGCATGGGCATGGGCATCGACCGCGCGGTCATGCTCTTCACCGGCGCAGACACCATCCGCGACGTCATCCTGTTCCCGACGATGAAGCCGCTGGACGTTCCCAAGACGAAAAAACCGGAGGAAGTTGGTATCATCGGCGGCGCGACGGGCGCGGTCGAGATCGAGGTCAAGGACGAGCCGATCGACTTCTCCAAGGTCGAAATTGAGCCGCTGTTCAAGGACTTCGTGGACTTTGAGACGTTCTCCAAGTCCGACTTCCGCGCCGTGAAGGTCAAATCCTGCGAAGCGGTCAAGAAGTCCAAAAAACTTCTGAAATTCGTGCTGGACGACGGTACCGGCACCGACAGAGTCATCCTTTCCGGGATCCACGAATACTACGAACCGGAAGAACTCGTCGGCAAAACGTGCGTTGCCATCGTGAATCTGCCGCCCAGACCCATGATGGGCATCGACTCCTGCGGTATGCTCATCTCCGCTGTCCACCACGAAAACGGCGAGGAGCGGCTGCACCTTCTGATGCTCGACCCGCACATCCCCGCAGGCGCAAAAATGTATTGAGAAACCCAAGCACCCCGGCACAGCAGTGCCGGGGTGCTTGTTCTTTCAGGGAGCCAAAAGCATACGAACGAGCGCGGGGCAGCGATCGCTGTCCGGCGCAGATCTGTTATTTTTCCAGCATCGCGTCCATCAGTGCCAGCAAAGAGCTCTGCTGGCCGGGGGTCAGGCGGCTCCATTTGTCCAGCAGCGCCCGCTGCGCGGGCGTCAGCGCGAGCCGGTCCTCGGCGTCGGCAAAAAACTGCGAGAGCGTCAGCCCAAAGGCCTCGCAGATCTTTTCCAGCGAGGAAAACGATGGCGTCATGCCCTTCTTGTACCAGGAGGAAATGGTCGACTGCGGCAGGCCGGAGCGCTCCGCGAGCTGATATTCTGTCCAGCCCCTGGCCTCGCGGTTTTTCCGGATCAGGCCGAGAATGTCTGTCACGCGATCACCACCTACGATTTTTCGTTTATTATACTTTGAAAAATCGTTGCATTTTAATCATTATTGTCGTAGTATATACTACGACAATATTCGATTTTCTGGAGGCCGCTGAACCATGAACGAAGACCGCACCTACGAAGCCTGGCTGGACGAGACGAACCGGGTCGTATCCTTTCACGCGATCCCCGCCGCCCGCTATTTCCGTGCCGCCGGAGAAGAATTCTGGCCGCTGATCCTGACCCTCGTCCTCTCCGGCTACCGGATCCAGTGAAGCGATCTTAGGAATAATTAAGAAATTTTGCCGGAAATTTGTGATATAGTGGAAGTACAAAACACGCCGGAAAAGGAGAGACCATGATGAAAAAGACGATGTTATACCTCCTGCTGCTCTTGTCCGTCCTTCTGCTCGCTGCCTGTCAGAAGCAGCCCCAGCCGGAGATCAAACTGCCGGAGCCGCAGGCAGCGGCCAGCCCGGCGCAGCCGGGTCCGGAGACTGTGGAACAGACCCTGACCCTCGGCCTCATCGACTTTGATGCGGACAAGGAGCTGCTGTGCAGTCTGATCCAGAGCTACAACGCCTCCGGCGCGCCCGTCCGCATTGAGATCGTCAACTATGCCGACGGCGCCGAAAGCTGCGCGGACGCCGTCACGCGCCGCACGACCGAGCTCATGGCCGGGAACGTCCCCGACCTGCTCGACTGCAGCGACCTGAGCGGCGCGCAGTACGCCGGGTACGCAAAGAACGGCATCCTGCTGCCGCTGGACGGGATGCCGGAGGAAGGGGTGCTGTCTGGCGTGCAGCAGCCCTGCGAGGTGGAGGAGAAGCGCTATTCCGTCGTTGGCGCGTTCACGCTCGACCCGCTGTTTGGCCCCGCGTCCAAGCTCGGCGCGTCGCTGCAGACCTCGGTCGAGGATGTGCTGCGCGGCGCGGTCCCGGACGTTCGCTTCGTCTGGGGCGGCAGGGATCTGCTCGGCGTCTATTGCCGCCACGCCGCGGAGCGCTTTCTGGACTACGATACGGGCACAGCTTCGTTTGAAAGCGAGGAATTTCTGGACCTTCTGACCGCCTGCGCCCGCATCCAGCCGTCGGAGCTGGGCCCGGACAGCATCATGCAGCAGCCCATGCGTTCCGTCTCCGTGTACCGTCAGATGCAGAACAGCTGGTACGAGCAGACCGGCGACGCGTTCCGCGTGCTTTCCCTCAGCGCGGACGGCGGCGGGACCTATCAGCCTGTGCTGCAGCTCGGTGTCTGCGCGGGCTCCTCCATGCAGGAGGCCGCGGCGCAGGCCCTGCGGGCCATGCTCGCAGAGAGCTTCCAGAAGACCATCGCGGACGCTTTCCCGGTCAGCATGGCTGTCCTGCAGGCGCAGCTGCAGCAGGAGATCGACGCGCAGAAGACCTATCAGCAGACCGCCATCCGCGAAGAAGGCCGCGTCGACGTCGGCGAGGCCGGGACGCAGACCTTCCTGTTTGACGAAGCCGTCGCGGCGGACCTCATGTACGTGCTGGAGCACGTAGACTGCCGCGCCTGCAGCAATCAGGAGATCCTGACCATCATCCTCGACGAGGCGGACGCCTTCTTTCAGGGCCGCAAGACCGCGCAGGAGGCCTCCCGCATCATGGACAGCCGCGCCGCCCTCTTCATCGCCGAAAACAGCTGAGCGGAGGGGGAGAAAGCGCGCGTGGGTGACGCTACATTTTCTGTTGACAAACGTTAACACCTGTGCTATCCTCAAAATATAACATATGTTAACACACGGGAAGGAGCGAAACGCATGGAACATCTCAGACTGTCCGACGGGGAATGGAAGCTGATGAAAACACTCTGGCAGCGCCAGCCGCGCACGCTTGCGGAGCTGGTTGCAGCGCTGGACGCCGAGACCGGCTGGAGCCGGGCGACGATCTTCATGATGCTCAAGCGGCTCATCGCCAAAGGCGCGGTCACGATGGACGACAGCGGAAGATTTCAGCAATACAGCGCCGCGATCACGTATTCAGATGTTGAACCCGAGGAAACGGAAGCGTTTTTGTCGAAGGTTTACGGAGGAAGCGTGGGCATGATGGTGTCGAACCTCGTCGACCGCGGCACACTGTCCGAGCAGGACATTCAGGAATTGAAAGCCATTCTGGACGCAGCAGAAAAGGAGCGCGCGCAATGAAAAAATGGATTCTCCTTTTGACGCTCTGTATCAGCCTCCTTTTATCGGGCTGCCAGAAAACGCCGGAGGCCCAGCCTGGAACGCAGCCGGCGGAAGCGCCGTGGGCAGCCGAACAAGCGGACGCGCCGCTTTCCTATGAAGACTATTTCGCGGAGCTCCGCCCCTATGACCCGGCAGAGAACGACGTGCCGGACTGGATGAAGGACGGAAACTATGAAATTTTATCAGAGGACGGCGTCCTCGCCCTGTATCAGGCGGCAAACGAAACCCTGACCCGCTTGTTTGCTTACCCGGTGGAAGCGCCGCTCGGCTGGTCGGCCGGCCCGGCCTGCCTCTATGCGTTCGACGCGCAGACCATTTACCGGCTCGATTACGGCGGGGAAGCGGCAGAGCCGATTTACCGCGCGACGGATGGGGCGATTTTGCAGATGGCGGCTGCCGGGGGCGCGCTCTTCTTTGCCGAACAGGGAGAGCTCAGCATCCGCCTCTGCCGATTGTACGCGCCCGAAGGGAAGCTGGACGTCTTCTATGACGAGGTCCGTCCGGATGCGGAGGACCTTCTGCTGTTCCCCGTTTCCAATCACGAGCTGTGCTGGACCATGGACGATCCGGACTTTCTGGAGCTTGCGGCAGAGCAGGAGCAGACCTACATCGAGACGCGGAACATCGATCCTGCGGACAAGAGCACCTACTGGGGCATGCTGGAGCTGGATTTTGGCGTCAACTCCGGCATCCGGTACTACTATAACGACCTGGAGCCGCTGCTCTGCTCGCAGGGCTTCCGTAAAATTTACGGCGAAGAGAGCGTCGCCGACTGGTGGAAAACCGAAGACAGCTTCCTGCGAGACGCGGAGCTGCGCGCGAAGTTTGTATCCGTGGAACAGGGACCCGCAGTGCAGGCGCCGGACCGCAGGGTCGTAAGCTTTTTGCGCGGCGCGGAAACGGCGCTTGCGCAGGAACAGGGCCTGACGTTCAACACGCCGGAAGATCTTTCCCCGGAGCAGCTGTTTCAGTTGTTTCTGGCATGGACGAATGAAGCTACGCTGAAGGAATATCAAGACCCGGATGACGGAAACTTCTATTTCACAACCCCGGTCATCCGCCGGACGCTCAACTGCTATTTCAGCGGCTATTGCTTTGATATCACAGCCTGCAGGGCGTACGACAGGCAAACCGGCATGGTCGTCGTCCCATCTGTTTCCGGGTCTGACGACGGCCGGACGGCGCGGCTCGTCGGAAAAGCGCAGGACGGAGACCTTGTGACCTACCTTATCGACTTTTACGCGGATGCGGCTGCCAAGGCAGAGCATCGTGCGTACGCGAGGAAGGAATACACGCTGCAATGCTATGACGGCGGCTTCTATCTCCTGCGCGCCTGCTCCATGATGTGCCCTGACCGTGAGCATACGCTCGGCGGCATTTCCGTCTGGGACAGGTGGGATCTTCTTCCGCAGACGGTGACCGAAGGCTTTGCGGAGCTTGGTGTGGTCGGCGTTTCGCGGGAGGACTATGATGTGGTCAAATACGGCCGTGACGGACTATATGTCCACGTGCTGCGCCTGCAGGCGGGCAAGGAGGACAGGGAGGGGCTGGACGGCTACGTCAGCTGCGTCTATACGACGAGCCCGGACTATCCCTCGCCGCGCGGTCTGCGCGTCGGCGACCCGGAGGCCAACGCAGCAGAAACAATGAACGCGCTCTGGGGCAGCTTTGAATACGAGCTGCAGGACGGCGCGATCTGCCGCATGGGGTTCTTCTCCTATTATGACGCGGGAGGCCCCGGCGAAGCGTTTACGGTACGCCCGGCAGACAGCCGGCCGGGGAATTAAGGGAAAGGAGCTGCCATGATACGAGAAACATTGACGCTCTCCGCGCTGATCGCAGCCATCCTGCTGGTGCGGGCGGTGTTCAAAAACCGCGTGCCGAAGCGGATGATCTATGCGCTCTGGCTCGTGGTGCTTTTGAAGCTCTGCATGCCGGGGACGCTGTTCTCCCTGCCGGTCCTTCCGGCAGAGCAGACCGCCGCGCCGGTGCAGCGCGCGGAGTTCCCGGCGCAGACCGCGCCGGTCACCCAACCGCCCGCACAGGCGGTACAGCCGCAAACACCCGCGCAGCCAGTCACGCAGGAACCGGCAAACCCGGCGGCGAAGCCGCTGACGGCCACGCAGATCTTCCGGATCATCTGGTTCAGCGGCAGCGCGCTGCTCGGCCTCTGGATGCTTGGCTCGTGGCTGGTCTTTACGATCCGGCTGCGTAAAAGCCGGAAATTCCTCGGAAGACACGGAAAAACCAGTATTTACGTCTCAAGCCGCATCCCATCGCCCTGCCTTGCAGGCCTCATCCCGGCCGTCTATCTGACGCGGAACGTGCTGCAGAACGACACGGCAGCACTGATCCTGCGCCACGAGCTGACGCACCTGCGGCATCTCGACCCGCTGTGGTCGTTCTGCCGGACGGCCGCTGTGGTCGCGTACTGGTGGAACCCACTGGTCTGGCTCGCCGCGATCGTCTCCAAGCGCGATGCCGAGCTGGCGTGCGACGAGGCCGTCGCCGCGGGGCTCCTCGACAGCGAGCGCATTGCCTACGCAAGGGCGATCCTGGCCCAGGCCCCGCGCAGGGGCGCAGCCCTGAGCCTTGCCGGGCCGCCAGTCAAAGAGCGCATTTTGTTCCTCACGAAAAAGCAGCGCACGAGCGTCCTGTGCGTCGTTCTGGCCCTGATCCTCGTCCTGTCCGCGACCGGCTGCTCCTTTGCCGAGCTGACGCGGCAGAAATCTGGGGAGATCACTCTGCCCGAAGCGGCAGGGGAGACCGGCCCGTCCGCGGATGCGGCCGCGGATCCCACCGCCCGGCAGGAAGGACCGGTGCAGGACCAGCCGCAGCTGCTTCACAACGACGGGACCTATGACCCGTCCCAGCCCCTGCAAGCCTGGGAGCTGGCCCGCGCCGACGGTGTGCAGACCGGCATGACGCAGGCGCAGGTCGAAGCGATCACGGGGCCGCTCACCGAGAACCAATACGGCGTCCTGGTGGACGATCAGAACATCTCCTATCGCTTCTGGGACCGCAGCGGCGGCGAACCGAAGCTGATGGAAATGACCTGGAGCGGAAAAGTGATAAACGATGAGCTTGTCTATACCACCTCACAGGACGCGCCGGCCTTCCGCGGCATCTGTCTCGGCGATCCGATCGGCGACGTGCTGGCGAAGCTCCCGTGCACAGACCGGGAACTCAGATACCAGCAGACGCAGTATGTGTACGGGCAGGCGGGCGATGCAGATTACGCGGTCCTGCACCTGATCGGGGGCAGCTATTATTCTCTGTCGTTTGGCATCGCCGGTCAGTGGCGCGCATCCGTCGACTTCTCCCGTGTCCAGCAGCGCGTGTTCCATATCGTCATTTATGCCGAAACATACTGGCAGGAAGCAGAGCAGGCGGGCGAAGAGACGGCTGCCCGGGCGCAGACCATGACACTGTCGGTTCCGTCCGGCGAAAAATATACGTTGTCGGAGGAGGATACGGCGGCCCTGCAGGAGATCTTCTCCGACGATTCCATGACGATGCTCGAGAACGACCCGGAATCGGTATGCGTGTACCAGTTCGACATCCGGAATCACAGCTATCTGCTGGATGAAACGCTGGATACGGTAGAGATGATCGTATGGATGGATACCGAGCACTACGATTATTACCAGAAGCGCCTGACCGACGCCGACGCGGAAACCCTGCAGACGGTCATTGACCGGTGCACACAGGGCGCGGAGGGCAGCAAGCGCCAGACCGCGATCCTCCGGGAGGTGCGCGCGGATTCCGTCACGGTCGAGCATATCACCCTGCTCAATTCCGCCCTCGAGGAAGACCTGCGAGCGCTCAAAGGCCTGAACATCCCACCCGAAGCGTACCAATACGGCTACTATCGGGAGGACTCCGGCGAGATCTACACCTACAAGGTCGACCCGGATACCCCCGTCACCATCTATGACATTTCTCAGGTCTACGGAGCGGGCGAGGACCGGCTGTACACCTTCGAAACATGGCAGGATTTCGTCGCCGCGGTCCAGGCCAACGAAGGCCTGTGCGTCCCGCCCTATACCCTGATCCTGCAGGACGGCGTTGTCGTCAAAATCGAAGAGAAATTCTACAATTAGCATCCAGAAAGGAGACTACCATGAAGAAGACAGCCCTGCTCCTGCTGCTGTGCATCTGCCTGCTTCTGGCTGGCTGCACCGCGCAGACCGCACCGCAGCCCATCCAGCCGGAACCGGATACTCAGCCGGAACCGGATACTCAGCCGGAGCAGGCTGTGCAGCCAGCACGGACATGGCAGGACATACAGGCGCAGCTTCCGGACGTCTCCGCCATGTCCGGCTTTCCGGCTGCGGAGCAAGCCTGGCACCCGGAGCCGATCGTCGTGCATGGCGGAGAAGCGGAATACTGGATCGACCAGTCCGAAAGCTGGGAGACCGCAAGGATCTGTATGCGAAAAGATGGCCAGACGGCGAGCATTTACGCCGCGCAGGACGGGAGCCTGTCCCAGCTTGCATTGTTCGATGGGATGCTGTATTTTGCACAGATCGGCGGCATTTATCGGATGCCGATGGAAGGCGGTGCGGCGGAACTCTGGATCCCGGACGGCGGACGGTTTGCGCTGACCGGCGGCGTGATCTATACGTGGCTTTCGGAGCAGGGCTTCTGCGCCATTGCCGCGCAGGACCCGGAACAGGCCGTGCCGGTGTGGAAGCAGGAACAGGCGCTTACGGTTAGGCAAACTGTCCCGGTGACGGGCGGTATCGTCTTCTGGCTGGCGGAAAACGAGCCGGATCCGGATGCTGACCGGCTTTGGGTCGTGCTGCTGCGAAACAGCGGGCAGTGGGAGCTTCTGCGCGAGGAAACGGGACCGATGCCGCGGAGCATCTTTTCGGATGACACCAACGTCTGGTTCATGCGCGAGACGAGCGAGGGGCAGTTTCTCTATCAGATCGATTGCAAAAACGGAGCATATGCCTGCCTCGGAAGGCTGCCGGAAGCGCCGGACGGATGTTACAGCCCCGGCACGCCTGTATTGGGCTTTCAGCGTGTCCTGATGCGCTATCAGGGGATAGAGTCAACCATGGAGTTTTATGCGTTGGATGACAAACTGACGCTGGGTGAGCATTTGCTGTCGTATGGTGCAGACGATTCATATGCCATTTATTTTCTGCACCTGTTCGAGATACAGGAAACGCCGCAGAGCTTTTATTTTTGTGGCAAGTCGGAAGAAAACGGGCTGTATCTCGTTTCTGAAATAAGAAAAAGCGGGGACGGGCTTTTGCGGGAGGAAGCCCTGCAGCCGCCGGTATGAACGCGCCTGCGGGCATAACGATCAAGCCGAACCGAAAGGAGAAACCCATGAAAAAGACGATTATATTCCTGCTGCTGTGCATCTGCCTGCTTCTGGCTGGCTGCACCGCGCAGACCGCACCGCAGCCCATCCAGCCGGAACCGGAGCCTGTGCCGACAGAGCCGGAACCCGCCCCACCCGCAGCCGAAACCGCGGATACAGTTGCAAGTCAGGAAGAGCAGACGCAGGAGCGGCCGGCGCTCCCGGTCCCGTCCGCGTCCATGTTTTCCCTGACCGGACGCGAGGCCGTCCTGTATGACGCGGCGGTCGCGCAGCGATACCCGCGCAGCGACAACGATATCGTCCTGCCGAGCCTTTGCGTGTACGGTTCGTTTGAAGAAGACGGCAAAACCATGGTCATCTGCGATCTGCATTATGATTTTTACTATGACTACACTGGTCCTGGGTGGGAGTGGAATGGAGGCGGCGCGACCACATATCTGCGGGCAGAACTTGAAACGCGAAGTGGCGCGGAGATTTGCACTGGCTTTGCGGAGTACCCGAGCGGAAGTCTGAGCGACTGGATCTCCGGCGAATGCGGCCCGCTTGCCGTGCAGAATGCGGACGGGGCGTGGGTCCTGCCGGAACCGGCCGGAGACTGGTTCCCTTCGGACAGCAGTATGCTGGGCGAGTATCTGGCCGCAGCGGAAGCCATGCAGGAACCGGCGGCAGTGATGCCGCAGGCAGACTTTGAGGCGCACATGCTGACGCTTTCGGACGGGAAGACGGCGGAGGAATTGACCATCGACACCTTCCCGGACGTTCTGGCGGAAGACGCGGCGCTGGAAAGCTTCCTGCGCGATACGCCGGAGGACGCGGCGCTCTGCTGCGCGACGTATCTGGTCGAAAACATGTGGTACGGCGATGGCGAAAATGAGCCCTATACGACGGATCTCGCGCTGACCGCGCTGGGGCGGCTCTACGTTCTTTCGATGCAGTATCTCATGGAGACGTATAACGACTCGACGTCGCTGCTGTCTGCCTTGCTGCTGCATACGTTCTCCCCGGAGGAATGGCTGTACCAGTTCTGGGGCGTAGTGGGAGGAATCGCGTTCGCAAAGGAAGGTTTTACGCTGGACAGTGTCTATTACGATGAGCACCCCATTGAAAAGCAGTGCATGACCGCCCTGCTGCGCAGCCCGAAGCGGCTTTATGTCGCGACACTTTTTGATTATGTAAACCCTGTAGACAACGAGCGGTGTGACGCCGACCATTCTGCGCTTTATGATTTCATGGCAGAGGGCAAGGCAGACGACCGCCTTCATATCGAGCCCGCCGGAGCGACGCGCGAAGACCTCCTTGCCGCCTGCACGGAAACGGCGCATTGGGAGGTGGAAGGCGGAACCGATACCACCATCCTCCACATCACGCCCGAACACGGTCAGGAGCTGCGGCTTGTGTACCGCTTCGGCGAAAATTAAGAATTTTTAAGAAATTTCTTCCACGCCGGTGTGCTATGATGACGGCGAGAACATCAGCTTCCTGACGAAAAGGAGAAACAAATGAAAAAACTGTCTGCTGCGCTGCTGGCGCTTTTGCTGATATTGACCGGCTGCCAGAAACAGCAAAGGCAGGCGGATATCCGTCTGCCGGAACCGGAAACACCTGCCGCAGAAGAAACGATAGCCGAACCGGCGGAAGAACCAGAACAGGAGAGCGTTGCTCCGGATCTCGGTACCTACAAAGAGCTTCTGGAAGTTCTTCAAACGCTGCAAACACGGGAGGACTGGAAAAGCAGCCCGGAATACGAGATGATCACGGCGCAAAAGGAGAAGGTACTCAGTCAGCTGATCGGCAGCTTTTACCACGGGCTTGACAGCCTCAGTCTTCAGAATACCGCGTGGGGCGATCATGATCTGTCCTGTATGGCGTTTGAGGTGTTCCGGAGTCTGCTTGGGCCGGAAGATCTGGAGCTGGAAGCCGAGACGCCGCTTGAATGGTTCCGGACCTGGTTTATCTGGGCATTCGGACACATTCATGAAGCGGACGCAGCAGGACTGCAGGCGCAGTATCCGGCTTCCTTTGCCGCAATCGATACGGTTATGGATCATCACGGGACATGGGAAGATGCGGTAGACAACGGTCTGTGCTCTCTGGACAAGGGCAGCCATTACGACTTCGATCTCATTGCTGCACGAGATCAGATCGTTTCCTACATCCGTGAAAACGAAGAAATCTGGCCGTTTTCGTATACGCTGATCCTGCGGTTAAACAATGCGCCATATGGCACGGAGGAACCGACGCCCGGAGATCCGAATGTGTACGTCGACTTTATCTGGTGGGCTGCATATACCGCCTCCGGTGAGCGCACAGAGGTCCTTGTGCAGGAGCTGACGCTCAACCCAGAGACAGGAGAATCGTCCGTATGGACCATCACGCGCGAGGATTTGGGAGAAGATCTGTCGTTCCTCCCGGATTGGGTCGTGGATACGCTTTTTGATGGGACGTATCTGTCTTCGGCTAAGAACGCGCCGCCGGAGATTGTACAGCCCGAAACCGAACAGCCAGAAAACGTACAGCCGGGGTCGGAGCCTGCACAGTCTGCCGCTGCGGCTGCGACTATGCCGCAGACCGAACAGGATGCGGCGCGGTTCGCGCAGGCAGAGGGCAAGCTGCGCGCAGCCCTGCAGCAGAGCACCGGGGAGGGAACAGAGGACCTCGCCGCACTTTTCTGGGCCTATGACGGCCAGAACGGCAACCTCTTTGAAGAGTTACCGGCGTTCAGCGCCGAAGCGATCGCCACGCAGCCGATGGACGACGAGACCTGGGACGCGCTGTCGCTGTTTGCCTACGAGCGCTATGCGCGCGAAAACGGCTGGCCGCTGATGATCGGGGCAGAGGCGCTCCGCGATACCTTTGCAAGCTATTTCCCACTGGACAGCAGCACGTGGCAGGACCGCAGCTCGCACTATCTGACGTATCAGGACGGGATCTACACCCGCACGGTCTATGACGACGGGCACCATAGCCGGTACTGCTATCTGCGCGGCGTCCAATGCAAGCAGGACGGGGCGATCGAGCTGCGGTTCGACTCGCTGGAGCTTCCGGCCGATATGGAATATGAGACCGCGGACGCGAGCATCCGCGCGGTCTTTGACTACGCCGGCGTGACAGAGCTGCAGCCACCGGCGTTCCGGGCGGCCGTTTATCAGGCGTTCTCTGCCGGCATCCTTCCACTGGAAGGGAACAACACCGGGCACACCGTGACCATCTGCCTGACCGGCGACGCCGCGCAGCCGTTCCTGTTTATGGAATGCAACTGAGGACGGAACATACGCGGTGGATTTTTGCGGCCGGATGTGGTATAGTAGTAGAAAAGCTTTTTAGAAAGGAACCAGACCCATGTGTACTGCAGCAGCTTTTCAGACAAAGGACTTTTATTTCGGCCGGACGCTGGACTACGAATGCTCCTACGGCGAGTGCGTGACCGTCACGCCGCGCCGCTATCCCTTCTCGTTCCGCCACATGGGGCGGCTGGACGCGCATTACGCCATGATCGGTATGGCGCACGTCGCGGACGGGTATCCACTGTACTACGACGCCGTCAACGAAGCCGGACTCGGTATGGCCGGGCTGAACTTCGTCGGCAATGCGCAGTATGCCGAGGTACAGGAGGGAAAGGAAAACGTGGCGCAGTTTGAGCTGATCCCATGGATCCTCGGCCGCTGCGCCACGGTCCGCGAGGCGCGGGCGCGGCTGGACGCGCTCAATCTGGTCGGCACACCCTTCAGCGAGCGCTATCCCGCCGCGCAGCTGCACTGGCTGCTAGCAGACAAGGACGAGGCCGTCGTCATTGAGTCGATGGCCGACGGCCTGCACGTCTATGACGACCCGGCGGGCGTCCTGACCAATAACCCGCCGTTCCCGCAGCAGCTGTTCAACCTGAATAACTACATGGCGCTCTCTCCGCGGCAGCCGGAAAACCGGTTCTCCGGGGCGCTGGGACTGCACTGCTACAGCCGCGGCATGGGCGCGCTGGGCCTGCCCGGCGATCTGTCATCCATGTCCCGCTTCGTGCGCGTGGCCTATACGAAGCTGAACGCCGTCTGCAGGGACACGGAGGCGGAGAACGTCAGCCAGTTTTTCCACATCCTCGGCGCGGTAGAGCAGCAGCGCGGCTGCTGCGAGGTCGAGCCCGGCGCATATGAATACACGATCTATACCTCCTGCTGCAACGCGGCCCGCGGCGTTTACTATTACACGACCTATGACAACCACCAGATCACCGCAGTCGACCTGCACCGCGCGGAACTGGACGGGGAAGCACTCAGCACCTGGCCGCTCGTGACCGGCGAGCAGATCTTCCGCCAGAACTGAAACGGAAAAAATGTCTTGACTTGCCGCGCGGCCGGTGGTATAACGGCTCCATCAAACAGCCGGACCGGCCGGCAGAAAGTGTGCCAGCATACGCAGCTGATCGTCAGAGAATACAGACCGGAGGACCTTCCCGCGCTCGTGCGCATCTGGAACGAGGTCGTGGAAGACGGCGTGGCCTTCCCGCAGGAGGAGCTTCTGACCGCCGAGACCGGCGCGGCCTTCTTCGCCGCACAGACCTATACCGCCGCCGCGGTGGACGCGGATACCGGAACGGTCTATGGTCTTTATATCCTGCACCCAAACAACGTCGGCCGCTGCGGCCACATCTGCAACGCCAGCTACGCCGTCGAGCGGGCCGCGCGCGGGCTGCATATCGGCGAAAAGCTGGTGTCTGACTGCCTTGCGCAGGGCCGGGCGCACGGCTTCCGGGTGCTGCAGTTCAACGCCGTCGTCGCGTCCAACACGCACGCGCGGCACCTGTATGAGCGCCTTGGATTTGTCCAGCTCGGCGTTATCCCCGGCGGATTCCGCATGAAGGACGGCCATTACGAGGATATCTGCCCCTACTATCATGCTCTGTAAAAAACAGCCTGCGCCGCAGATATTGCGGCGCAGGCTGCTGTTTAATTTGTTTTGCCCGATGGATTGACGAACCACAGAAAATCCGGCAGCGTGATGCGGCGGGAAACGAAGCTGCGCGGCACCTGATACGGGTCCATGCCGGTCTGATACGTCCAGCCGTCCATGCGCAGAGCAAACGTGTAGTAGTCTTTTGCCACATCCATCGTCAGGTAGCTGTATTTTCCCTCCGGGTAGCACAGCACATACGGGATCTGGCCCGTCGCGGCGGCCAGCGCGGCGTTGGAGCGCTCCATCTCCTGCCGGAGCGCAGCCTCGTCCATGGCGCTGAGATTTCCATGCGTGTAGGTATGGCTCTGGATGCTGACGAGGCCGGAGGCCGCCATCTCATACACCTGCTCCTGCGTCATCTTGTGTGTGCTGCCCATAGCATTGCCGATGACGAAGATGGTCGCCTTGGTCTGGTATTTTTCCAGCAGGGGATAGAGGACGGTGTAGTTGTCGTCATATCCATCGTCAAAGGTCAGGATGACCGGCTTTTCATAGTCCTCGATGTGCGCCAGGTCTGAAAACCAGATCGCTTCGTACCCGTTCTCCTGCAGATACTGCAGCTGCTCCTCCATGGAAGCCGCGCTGACGAACAGATCGGAATAGCCCCAGATCTCGTCGCCCACCGCGTGGTACATCAACACCGGCACGTTCCACCCCTCCGGGATCTCGCCGACGGTCTGCCGCTTCGCCAGATACCGGCTCCCGTCCGGCGCCAGCCCCCATTCGAGGCCAAGGCGCGCAGCCGCGTCTTCCAGCTTTACATAATCCTGTCCGCCGAAGCTGATGGATTCAAGATCATCCAGAATGCCCGGCTCCGGCTGCAGCGGCGCGGCGGACTCCAATATGTCCGCCACCGCGGCCCACAGCGTTTCTTCTCCTGTAAAGACCTCGTTCAAAGTCTGCATCGGCGCATCCTCCGGAACATCCTCTGCCCGGATCCACTCTGATTCCCGCGTCGAATAGACATCGGTCAGCCGCCCCAGCACCCAGACCGGCTCTGCCGGCAAAACCGCAGCTTCCGGCTCCGGTTCTTCTGCGGCGACAGGGACTTCCACCGGTTCGGTGGGCACGGGCGGCTCGGTCGGGACCGGCTCCGGCGCAGCCGTGGCCTCTGCCGGAGTTTCCGGCAAAGCCGCCGCCGGCGCGGCGCAGGCGCATAGCAGCGCCAGCAGGCAAAGACAGACGAGCAGACGGGAGATACGCATACGGGATGTCCTCGTTTCACGCTTTTTTATCAGTTTATCATGTTTTTCCGGCAGAAACAAGCCCGAAAAACGGTTTTCCTTGACGGCGGTGCAGCTGCTGACTATAATATAGTATAACTTCATCAGGAGGGACGGCCTTCTACTATGCTTCGAATGTTTTTCCGCAGGATCCGGCCGGGCCAGCTGATCGTGCTGGTGTTTCTCGGGATCATCCTGCTTGGGGCGGGGCTGCTGTGTCTGCCCGCCGCGGCAAGGTCCGGCCGGCCGACGCCGTTTCTGACGAGCCTGTTCACCGCGACCTCCGCGACCTGCGTCACGGGCCTCATCCGCGTCGATACCGGTACGCACTGGACGATGTTCGGCCAGGTGGTGATCCTGCTGCTCATCCAGGTCGGCGGTCTCGGCTTCATGACCATCGCCTGCCTGTTCTTCTTTGCGCTGCGGCGCAGGATCGGTCTGCGGCAGCGCATGGTGCTGGCCCAGGCGCTGGGCAGCGACACCTACAGCGGCATCGTGAGCCTCGTGCGCAACATCCTGCGCGGCACGGCCGCGGTCGAGGGCGTGGGCGCGCTGATCCTGTTTTTCCGCTTCCTGCCGGAGTTCGGCTTCGGCAGGGCGCTGTGGTACGGCGTGTTCCATTCCGTCTCCGCGTTCTGCAACGCGGGCTTCGACGTGCTGGCGGATGTGGACGCGGGCGGCAGCCTCTGCCGCTATGCGACGGATCCGGTCGTGAATTTTACGATCATGGCCCTTATCATCATCGGCGGCCTCGGCTTTGCCGTCTGGGGCGATATCCGGCATCACCGCCGGTTTTCCCGCCTGAGCGTCTATTCCCGGCTCGTTGTGATCATCACGACGGTGCTGATCTTCGGCGGCGCGGGCGTCTTTGCCGCGCTGGAATGGAACAATCCCAATACGATCGGCGAGCTGACTGTGCCGCAGAAGCTGATGGCAGCGCTGTTTCAGTCGGTGACACTGCGTACAGCGGGGTTTGCGACCTTTGACCAGAATGCGCTGTCGGACGTGTCGAAGGCAGCGTCGGATCTGCTGATGCTCGTCGGCGGCTCCTCCGGCTCGACGGCCGGCGGTGTCAAGACCGCAACGGTCGGTGTGATCCTGCTGTCCGCGTGGTCAACCGCGCGCGGCAGGACGAGCGTGCATGTCATGAAGCGCCGGATCCCGCGGCAGGCAGTTGAAAACGCCTCGGCGCTTTTCATTCTGGTACTGCTGCTGTCCGGCCTCGGCGCGGCATTTTTGAGCATCGCAGACCATGTGAGCCTCGAAAACGCACTGTACGAGACCATTTCGGCGCTCTGCACCGTCGGCCTGACGACGGGCATCACGAGCTCGCTCGGCACGGCGTCGCAGATCATTCTGATCGTGCTGATGTTCTTCGGCCGGCTCGGGATCATGACCATCAGCGTCGGTTTTATGGCAGCCAACCGCGCCGAAGAGCGCGTGAGCTATGCGGAAACAAAAATCATGATCGGCTGATTGAAATGAGGATGATACAATGAAAAAAACATATCTGGTCGTCGGCCTCGGCCGCTTCGGCTCCGCGGTCGCGCAGCGGCTGTACGAGCTCGGCAGCGAGGTCATGGCTGTGGACCTGCACCCGGAGCTCGTGCAAAAAATGGAAAACAAGGTCACCTGCGCGGCCGTCTGCGACGCGCGGGATGAAGACGCGCTGCGCGCGCTCGGTGCGCGCAATTATGACTGCGCCGTCGTCGCCATCGGCGGCGATCTGGCCACCAGCGTCGTGGCGACGCTGAACCTCAAGGAGCTCGGCGTGCAGACCGTCGTGTGCAAGGCTACCGACGAGACGCAGCGCCGCGCGCTCGAGAAGATCGGGGCCGACCGCGTCGTCGTGCCGGAGCGTGAGTCCGGCATCAAGCTGGCGCAGTCGCTGACCTCGTCGAGCATTCTGGATTTTATCGAGCTTTCGCCCGACTGCGGCATCGCCGAGCTGCAGACGCCGCCCGAATGGTGCGGCAAGAGCATCCGGGAGCTGGATATCCGCGCAAAATACGGCGTCAACGTCATTGCCGTGCGTGAGAATGGCAAGGTCCACGTCACGCTCGATGCCAACCGGCCGCTCGATGACAAGCTCACTCTCGTCCTTCTGGGCGAGAACGACCGTCTGGCGCGGGTGAAGCCGTGATGGAAGAACGGATCACAAGCCGCCGGAACCCGCTTCTGGCGCACACGAAAAAGCTGCTGACCTCCCGGTCCTACCGCGAAAAGACGGGCGAGTTTGCCGCCGACGGCGTCAAGCTCCTGGCGGAGGCCGCCCGCTGGGATCCGGGCCTGACGACTGTGATCGCGGAGGATGGAATAGAATTATGTAAACTTCCGGAGCAGACCCGTGTCGTCCGCGTGCCGAAGGACGTGATGCAGTCCATCTCCCTGATGGACGCGCCGCAGGGGGCCATTTTCCTCTGCCGCCTGCCGGAGGCTGCGCCTGCGGCCCTGGTGCCCGGCACGCTGCTGCTCGACGGCATCCAGGACCCGGGCAATCTTGGCACCATCCTGCGCACGGCCGATGCCCTGCAGATCCCGGCTGTTCTGCTTGACGGCTGCGCCGACCCCTATAACCCCAAGACGGTCCGGGCCTCGATGGGCGCCGTGTTCCGCACCCAGCCCGTCCGCATGACGAGGCAGCAGGCGATCGCCGCCTGCCGGGACGCGGGGATCCCGCTTCTGGCGACGGCCATGTCCGCCGACGCCGTCGACCTGCGGCAGGCGGAGCTGCACAGCGCCGCCGTCATCATCGGCAGCGAAGGGCAGGGGATCTGCCAGAAACTGTTTGACGCGGCGCAGGGCAAGATCATCATCCCCATGTCGCCCCGCTGCGAATCGCTGAACGCAGCCGTCGCCGCAGCGATCGTGCTGTGGCAGATGAAGCGATAATTGAGATAGAAAAGAGAAAGACAGAGGAAATCCTATGCTGGAGTACTGGTTGTGGCTGTCCGGGCGCAGAGGGCTCGGCGTGCGCGGGCTGCGCGCGCTTCTTGAGCAGTTCGGCACGCCGGAGGCGGTCTATTGCGCCTCGGACGCGGAATATCCGTCCGATATCCGGCCGGACGGCCGTACCTCACTCGCCGATAAGGAGCTTGCCCCGGCCCGCCAGATCCTGCAGCAGTGCTACCGGCAGTGCATCCATATCGTAACGCTGCAGGACGCCGTCTATCCCCAGCGGCTCAAAAACATTGACGACGCGCCGCTCGTGCTGTATTATCAGGGCGTTCTGCCCGATTTTGACGCCGAGCCCGTCATCGCCATGGTCGGCACGCGCCGCGCCTCGGCCTACGGCCTGCTGCAGGCCAAGCGGCTTGGCTACGAGCTCGGGCGCTACGGCGCGATCGTCGTCTCCGGCGGCGCGGCGGGCATCGATACGCTGGCGCTGCGCGGCGCCGTCTCCTCCGGAACGCCGCCGGTGGCGGTATTCGCCTGCGGCGTGGACGTCGACTATCCGGCGGCCAACCGGAGCCTGTTTGAGGATCTTCGCACCAACGGCTGCGTCATGAGCGAGCTTCCGCCCGGCACGCCGCCGCTGCCGGAGCATTTCCCGTCCCGCAACCGCATCCTGAGCGGCCTTGCCCTCGGTTCCGTCGTGGTCGAGGCACCGAAAAAGAGCGGTGCGCTCATCACCGCCCGCCACGCGCTCGAGCAGGGAAGGGACGTATTCACCCTCCCCGGCAACCTCGGCAATCCCACCTGCGCGGGCAACATCCAGCTGCTCAAGCAGGGCGCGATCCTCGTGGAAGAGGGCTGGGATATCCTGCAGGAATATACCTATCTCTATCCGGAGCTGCCGCAGCGGCAGCGGCCCGCCGGGCCCATGACGCTCACCGCGCAGGAGGCCGCCGGGAGCGTCGTTGTGGCGGAAACTGCCGCCGCGCCGGAAAAAACTGACACAAAAGCCGTTGACAAGCAGGAAAACAGGGCTTATATTGACGTACAGGAAATTTTGCCGCAGGTATCGCCGGACGAAGCCGCTGTGCTCCGGCTGCTCGAAGACGGCAAACAGCCGGTCGACCGGCTGATCGACGAGACCCAGCTGCCCGCGGGACGGATCCTGTCCGCGCTCACGCTGCTGGAGGTCAAGGGCTATGTCAAGCGGCTGCCGGCAAGATATTACGAGCTGGCGAAAAAATAACATGGAGGCGTCTATGCCGAACGCAAAACAGAATCTGGTCATCGTGGAATCTCCGTCGAAGGCCAAAACCATCGGAAAATATCTCGGTCCCGACTATCAGGTCAAGGCCAGCATGGGCCACCTGCGCGATCTGGCGAAGAGCACGCTGAGCGTCGATATCGAGCATGACTTTGAGCCGGAATACTATCCGCTCAAGGGCAAGGAAGAGATCATCTCGGAGCTGCAGAAGGCCGCAAAGCACGCCGATCGCGTCTATCTCGCAACGGACCCGGACCGTGAAGGCGAGGCCATCTCCTGGCACCTGAAATATCTGCTGTCCATCCCGGACGATGCGACCTACCGCGTGACCTTCAACGAGATCACGCGCGGCGTCGTGCAGGAATCCATCCAGCATCCGCGTCCCATCGACCAGAACCTGGTCGATGCGCAGCAGGCCCGCCGCGTGCTCGACCGGATCGTCGGCTATCAGCTCAGCCCGCTGCTGTGGCGGAAGATCCGCAAGGGTCTGTCTGCCGGCCGTGTGCAGTCGGTCGCCACGCGCCTGGTCGTCGACCGGGAAAACGAGATCCGTGCCTTCCAGCCGCAGGAATACTGGACGCTGGATGTAAATCTCAGCCGCGTCGGCAAGCCCGGCAGCTTTACGGCCCACTACTACGGCGACCCGCAGAAGCGCGAGCTTGCCAGCGAGCAGGATGTGAAGGCCGTTCTGGACGAGCTGCAGTCCGGCGCGTTCTCGGTCACGGGCGTCAAAAAATCCGAAAAGAAGCGCACGCCCGCGCCGCCCTTCATCACCTCGACCCTCCAGCAGGAGGCTTCGCGGAAGCTCAACATGACCCCGCGCCGCACGATGATGATCGCGCAGCAGCTCTACGAGGGCGTGGAGATCTCCGGCGAGGGCTCCGTGGGCCTTATCACCTACATGCGTACCGACTCGCTGCGCATCTCGGAGGAGGCGCTGGCCGCTGCCGGCAGCGTCATCCGCAGCCGCTATGGCGACGCCTACGCCAGCGGCGAGCCGCGCCGCTACAAGCCGAAATCCGGCGCGCAGGACGCACACGAGGCCATCCGCCCGTCGAACGTCGCGCTGTATCCGGAGATGGTCGAGCACGATCTGACCAAGGAGCAGTTCCGGCTCTACAAGCTCATCTGGAGCCGCTTCATCGCCTCCCAGATGGCAAACGCCCTGTACGACGTGACGGCCATCGAGGCTGCCTGCGGCAGGCACGTTTTCCGCGCCACGCACCAGAGCATGAAATTCTCCGGCTTTACCGCCATCTATGAGGAAGGCCGCGACGACGAGCAGGAAAAGCTCGACTCACCGCTGCCGGATCTGACCCCCGGCGAGGCGCTCACGGCCGCGGGCTTCGACAAGCAGCAGCACTTTACCCAGCCGCCCGCCCGCTACACCGAAGCTTCGCTCGTGCGTGCGATGGAGGAGAAGGGCGTCGGCCGTCCGTCGACCTACGCCGCCATCATCGCCACCATCCAGGACCGCGAATATGTCGTCAAGACCGATAAAAAGCTCTCGCCGACCAAGCTTGGCGAGGTCGTCAACGGCTTGATGATGGACCGGTTCCCCAATATCATCAGCGTGGAATTCACCGCCGACATGGAAAAGCAGCTCGACCAGGTCGAGGCTGGTCAGCGCCGCTGGAAGAGCGTGCTGGAGGAGTTCTATACCGATTTCCATCAGGAGATGCTCGACGCCGAGGAGGCGCTCAAGGATACCCGGCTCAAGGTGCCCGATGAGGTCTCCGAGGAGAAGTGCGAGATCTGCGGCCGCAATCTGGTCGTGAAGACGAGCCGGTTCGGCAAATTCCTCGCCTGTCCCGGCTATCCGGAGTGCAAGTTCACGAAGGCCATCACGGAAAAAATGCCGGGCCGCTGCCCGAAGTGCGGCAGCGCCATCCTCAAGCGCAAGAGCAAGCGCGGCTATGCCTATTACGCCTGTGAGCGCGGCGCGGCCTGCGGCTTCATGACCTGGGACGTGCCGACGGATCAGGACTGCCCGGTCTGCGGCCAGACGATGTTCAAGCGCTCCGGCAAGGGCGCGATGAAGCCGTTCTGCGCCAACCCCGAATGCTCCAACTTCCTGCCGGAGGATAAGCGCGGCTACCGCCGCCGCTCCACCGCCTCCGGCGAGGCGGCGACCGCGGAATCCAACGCCGAGGCCGCGGCGGAAGCCGCCCAGAAGCAGGCCGAGGAAAAGAAGGCCGCGAAGAAGCCCGCCGCAAAAAAGACAGCCGAAAAACCGGCGGCCAAAAAGACGGCCGCGAAGAAACCGGCCGCAAAGAAAACGACCGCAAAGAGATCTACAGCGAAGAAGACCACCAAAAAGGAGGAACCGGAAGACGATCTTCCGTTCTGAGCAGAGATAGAGAGGAAGCTTGCATGCTGGAAGTAAACGTGATCGGCGCAGGTCTCGCGGGCTGTGAGGCTGCATGGCAGCTGGCGCAGCGCGGCATCCATGTGACGCTGACGGAGATGAAGCCGAAGAAGATGACCCCTGCGCATCACTGCGCGGATTTTGCCGAGCTCGTATGCTCCAACTCCCTGCGCGGCGACCGGCTGGAAAACGCGGTCGGCCTGCTCAAGGAGGAGCTGCGCCGCCTTGGCAGTCTGATCCTCGCCTGCGCGGAGTCGAACCGCGTAGAGGCGGGCGGCGCGCTGGCGGTCGACCGCTACGGGTTTTCCGGCATGGTGACGGAAAAGATCCGTTCGCATCCCAATATCACCGTTGTGGAAGCCGAGGCGACGGAGGTGCCCGCCGGCCCGGTCATCGTTGCGACCGGCCCTCTGACCTCCGATGCGATGAGCGCCGCCATCCAGCGCTACTTCGGCGGCCAGGAATACATGAGCTTCTTTGACGCCGCCGCGCCGCTCGTCACCTTTTCCTCCATCGACATGGAAAAAGCCTGGTTCGCTTCCCGCTATGACCGTGGAGATGCGGATTATGTAAACTGCTCGATGGACAAGGACGAATACCTCGCCTTTGTCGAGGCCCTCCGGACGGCGGAGGAGGCACCGGTCCACGGCTTTGAGGACAAGCATGTCTTTGAAGGCTGCATGCCCGTGGAGGTCATGGCCCGCCGCGGCGTGGATACGCTGCGTTACGGCCCGCTGAAGCCCGTCGGCCTGAAGGACCCGAAGACAGGCCGCGAGCCCTATGCCGTCGTCCAGCTGCGAAAGGACAATGCGGCAGGCTCGGTCTATAACATCGTCGGCTTCCAGACCCACCTGAAATTCCCGGAGCAGAAGCGGGTGTTTTCCATGATCCCCGCGCTGCACGACGCGGAGTTCGTCCGCTACGGCGTGATGCACCGCAATACCTTCCTCGATTCCCCGCGCCTGCTCGACCGCTATTACGCTGACCGGCGCGACCCGCTGGTCGCCTTTGCCGGGCAGATGACAGGCGTCGAGGGCTATGTCGAGTCGACGGCCTCCGGCTTCCTGGCCGGCTGCAGCATGGCGGCGAAGCTCAAGGGCGAGCCGCTTCCGGATTTCCCGCGCGAGACGGCCATCGGCGCGCTGGCGGCCTATATTTCGGATGAAAGCGTGACCGTGTTCCAGCCGATGAACGTCAACTTCGGCATTCTGACGCCGCTGGACCGCCGCGTCAAGGGCAAGGCCAACAAGAATCTCGCCATCGCACAGCGTTCGCTTGCGATCATCGATCAAATGACAGGGCAGGAGGGAACCGAATGAGAATACTCGTAGACGCCATGGGCGGCGACAACGCCCCGGATCAGATCGCGCTCGGTGCGATCCAGGCTGCGAAGGACTTTGGCTGCGAGGCCGTACTGGTCGGCCGCGGCGAGGCCATTTTGCAGGCGCTCAAGGACCAGGGGATCGAGACGCTTCCCAAGGGCGTGGAAATCGCCAACGCCGACGACGTCGTCGATATGCACGACGACCCGGCGACGGTCGTGAAAAAGAAAAAGGATTCCTCCATGGTCGTCGGACTGACCATGCTCAAAGAGGGCGGCGGCGACGCGTTCGTCTCCGCCGGCTCGACGGGCGCACTGCTCTCTGCGGCGACGCTGATCGTCCGGCGCGTCAAGGGCATCCGCCGCGCGGCCATGGGCCCGCAGATCCCGACGAAGACCGGCCGGGAGTGCGTCCTCATCGACTGCGGTGCAACGGCGGACTGCACGCCGGAGTTTCTGCTGCAGTTTGCCTTCATGGGCTCGTATTACGCGGAAAAGGTCCTCGGGATCGAAAACCCGCGCGTGGCGCTTCTCAACATCGGCGCAGAGGACTCCAAGGGCGGCGAGCTGCAGAAGGCCGTTTACCCGCTGCTGAAGCAGGCGGGCGAGGCCGGGAAGATCAACTTCACCGGCAACATCGAAGCGCGTGACGTGCCGCTGGGCGGCGCGGACGTGGTCGTTTCCGACGGCTTCTCTGGCAATATCCTGCTCAAAGGGATCGAGGGCACGGCGCTTTTCATGGCCTCCATGATGAAGGACATGTTCAAGAAGAACATTCTTACCAAGCTGGCCGCGCTTTTGTGCATGGACGGCGTCAAGGCGTTTAAAAAGAAAATGGACTACCGTGAGACCGGCGGCACCGCGCTGATCGGCCTCAACAAGCCTGTCATCAAGGCGCACGGCTCGTCCGACGCGCTGGCTATCCGCAACGCCATCCGGCAGGCCATCGGCGCTGTCGAGGCGGACGTCGCCGGGACACTAGCGGCAAATATCGACCATATGGTCGTTCCAAAGGAGTATCAACATGCTGAGTGAACTGGAAGCCGGGCTGGGCTACACGTTCCGGGACAAGAGCATTCTCGAAAACGCGCTGACGCACAGCTCCTATGCCAATGAAAACCGGGAGCGCGGCCTGCATGACAACGAACGTCTGGAATTTCTGGGCGATTCCATCCTGGGCTTTGTCGTGGCGGACTATCTGTACCGCAGCTTCCCGGATAAGCCCGAGGGCGAGCTGACCCGCATCCGTGCGGATCTGGTCTGCGAAAAGAATCTGGCCCGCGCGGCTGCGACCATCCGTCTGGGAAGCTTCCTGCTGCTCGGTCACGGCGAGGAGCACGGCGGCGGCCGCAAGCGCGACTCCATCGTCTCCGACGCCATGGAGTCCGTCATCGCGGCAAGCTATATGGACGGCGGCTTCTCCGCAGCCAAGGAGATCATCGATCGCCTGATCCTCTGCGATGTCCCGGCCGGAAAGCCGCATAATTTTGACTATAAGACCGCCCTGCAGGAGCTGGTGCAGCGCAAGAAGGATCAGGTCCTGCGCTACGAGCTCATCGGCGAGTCCGGCCCCGACCACGACAAGAAATTTGATGTCGAGGTCCTGCTCAACGGCAAGCCCTGCGGCAAGGGCACCGGCAGCAGCAAAAAACGCGCCGAGCAGGCCGCTGCCGCGGCCGCCATCGACGCGCTGTTCCCGGGAGAACTGTAAAAAACGAAACAAAACGGGCTGCCTGCCGGCAGCCCGTTCTTTTATGCGGTAATGCTCTTTTTCAGCTCCGCGATCTGCTCGCTGTGCATGCGGATGACGGACTTCAGAAAAGAAACTTCATCCTCCAGCTCTTCCACGCGGTTTTGGGAGCCAGCGTCTCGAGCAAAAGCTGCTGGCCTTCTGCGAGGCGATTGATCTTCGGCCCGATATCGCTCTCGAGAATGACCTTGAAAATATGGGCGATCTCCTGATAATCCTGATCTTCAAGCATAATAATTACCTCGGCTTCATCCGGATGTGAACCATCTGTCTGACTTCTATTATAGCGGATCTTGGCGGGCTGTCAAGCGTTTACACGATCGAGATCTGGCACATCCGCATGGCCTGCAGGGCGGTCTCGTGGCTCTGCGGGGTGACGCCGGCGCAGCAGTCCGCGCGCACGGATAGCGGGACCTCCGGCAGCGCGCCCTTGGTCATCATCGCGTTCGTGATGACGCAGATGTCGGTGCACAGGCCGATGAATTCCACGCCCTCGAGTGCCGGGAGCGACCGCAGATACTCGATCAGGGCAGGGGAGCCGAAGCCGGGTTTGTCAAAGACCGGGGCGTCTTCAACGGCAAGCGCCGCGTCGATCTGCCAGCCGTCCGTACCCTCCAGACAGTGCGGCACCGGAAGCTTCTGCCCTTCCTGCGTCAATAGATAGTCTGCGTGATGCGTGTCGCGCGTAAAGACGACCGTCTCGCCGTCCGCCCGCGCCTGCGCGAGCCGTGCCGCGACCTTCGGGACGATGGCAACGGCCTCTTTTGTGCCCAGCGCGCCGTCGATAAAATCCTTCTGCATGTCGATAATGGCAAGTACCTTCATATCCGTGCCTCCTTTTTTCTGAGTATAGCACAGATGCGCGCCGATTGCACAAAAAGATCTTGACAAAGAAAACCGGCTGCACTATACTCTAACTACTTCAAAAAATTTAATTAAAAATTTTTATGTAATCAAAGGAGGCCATGCATGCTTGGCGAGACGTTTGCGCAGCTGTTCCGGAAATACCGCCTGTTCTGCTACCGGAAGCTGTTTGCCGCCGTGCGGGAAAAGCCCGGCAGTCTCAGCGCGACAGAGGCGTTTTCCGCGGACATCATCCACCTGCTTGGCAGCCCGACTGTGTCCCAGTTTGCCGAGACCATCGGCATTTCCCAGCCGAACGCGACCTATAAGGTCAACCAGCTGACGGCGAAGGGCTATCTGGAAAAGCACGTGCAGGCCCGCGACCGGCGCGAGGTCGTGCTGACAACGTCGGAAAAATTCACCGGTTATTTTGACGAGAACAAGGAAGACGCGCTGCAGCAGAAGATCCGCACGGCCGCCGCGCAGTTCACCCCCGCGGAGCTTGACAGCGCGGAGCGTGTGCTGCTGGCGCTGGAAGCACTTCTGTAACGAAGGAGGAAGCTATGGATATTTTCGAAAAATGTTATCAGCGGTACATTCAGGACGAGGTGCGGGAGCAGGGCGTGTATCCCTATTTCCGCGCGCTGGAATCGCGGCAGGACACCGAGGTCATCATGGAGGGCAAGCGCCGCATCATGCTGGGCTCGAACAACTATCTGGGCCTCACGACGAATTCATCCGTGATCGAGGCGGGCGTACAGGCCTACCGGACGCTCGGCTCCGGCTGCTCCGGCTCCCGCTTTCTCAACGGGACGCTGAAGCTCCATCTGGAGCTGGAGGACGAGCTGGCGAAGTTCCTGCGCAAGGACGCCGTCGTGACCTTCTCGACGGGCTTTCAGTCGAACCTCGGCATCATCAGCTCGATCGTCGGTCTGCATGACTACGTCATCATGGACCGCGAGAACCACGCCAGCCTCTACGACGGCTGCAAGCTCTCCTACGGCAAGATGCTCCGCTACCAGCATAACGACATGGCGGATCTGGAAAAGAAGCTGCAGAAGGTGCCCGACACCGCCGGCTGCCTCATCGTGACCGACGGCGTGTTCTCCATGGGCGGCGATATTGCCAACCTGCCGGAGATCTGCGCGCTGGCACAGAAGTACGGCGCGCGCGTCATGGTGGACGACGCCCACGGCCTCGGCGTTATCGGCGAGGGCGGCCGCGGCACGGCAAGCTATTACGGCCTGGAGGATCAGGTCGATATCTACATGGGCACGTTCTCCAAGTCTCTTGCCTCGCTCGGCGGCTATATGGCGGCCAGCAGCCGCGTGGCAGACTTCGTGCGTCACAGCTCGCGTCCGTTCATCTTCTCCGCCTCCATTCCGCCCGCAAACACGGCGGCGGCCCTTGCGGCCCTGCGCGAGCTCGAGGCGCATCCCGAGCTCGTCACGACGCTGCAGGAGAACGCAAAGTACATGCGCGGCCTTCTGAACGAGCGGAACATCAAGATGCGCCCGTCCAACGGCGACTGCATCCCCATCATTCCCATCTACACCTATGAGCCGCTTCCGACGCTCACGATCGCGAAGGAGCTCTATGAGGGCGGCGTGTATGTCAATTCGTCTCTGCCGCCCGCGGCGGCGCCCCATGAGTGCCTGCTCCGCACGAGCCTGATGGCCACGCACACGCATGCGCTCATCGACGAGGCTGTCGGCGTGATCGCGGAGGTTTTGAGGAGGTATGCGCTGTGAGCCAGGTATGTGTGATCACCGGAGGGACCTCCGGCATCGGCCGCTGCACGGCGCAGGCGATGCTCGCTAGGGGCTATACGGTCTATGAGCTTTCCCGCCGGGCCGAGGGCGTGGCCGGGATGCAGCACATCGTGGCCGACGTCACGAAGGAGGAGACGCTCGCCGCCGCAGTCGCGCAGATCCTGCAGCGGGAGGACCATATCGACGTGCTGATCAACAACGCCGGCTTCGGCATCTCCGGCGCGGTGGAATTCACCGGCACCGAGGAGGCGCAGCGTCAGCTGGACGTGAACTTCTTCGGCATGGTCCGCATGAACCGGCAGGTGCTGCCCGTCATGCGGAAGCAGGGCTATGGCCGGATCGTGAATCTCAGCTCTGTGGCCGGCGCAATCCCGATCCCGTTCCAGACCTACTACTCGGCCAGCAAGGCCGCCATCAACTCCTATACGATGGCGCTCGCCAACGAGGTAAAGCCCTTTGGCATTCAGGTCTGCTGCGTGCAGCCGGGCGATATCCGCACGGGCTTCACCGCCGCGCGGGAAAAGAACCAGCTGGGCGACGATATCTACGGCGGCCGCATCGCGCGGTCCGTGTCCGGGATGGAGCGCGACGAGCAGACCGGCATGGCGCCGGAACAGGCGGGCGCGTTCATCGCGCGCGTCGCCACCCGCAAGGGCGTGCGCCCCGTCAATACCATCGGTCTGCGGTACAAATTCTTCTGCTTCCTGGCAAAGGTCCTCCCCGCCAGATGGCTCAACGCCCTGGTTGGCCTCATCTACGCAAAATAAAAAACCGCCGGACGCGTTTTCGCGTCCGGCGATAGTTTTTTACGATCAATCGAGACCGAAATTCTTTTTGAAGACCTTCCGCAGCAGCCAGCTGTTTGCGAAGGCGACCAGCGCGCCGCCGATTAGGACCCAGAAGATCGCTGTCCGGAAGAAGAAGCTGGTGGCAAACAGGAAGAGCGCCACGGGCAGGAGGTTGAGCGCTGCCATCACCAGGGAGTAGGGGAGCGAGCCGATGGCAAGCAGACAGGCGTTTTTCAGCGTATTTTTGATGCTGTTGTCAAACTGCGCGAGCAGGGGATAGACGTAGGCGAGCACCAGCGCCAAAATGAGCGACGGGCAGCAGAACACCAGCCCCAGCCACATCGACTGCCCGACCGCGCCGGAAAGATACATCCAGAACTCATAGACGACCAGCAGAACCGGGATCAGCAGGATCAGGAAGATCAGCACCGCCTGCCTGAGGTTCAGGCGGAACGCGTCCCAGAACATGCGCACGACGCCGCTGCCTTCGCCGCGCACCATATTGAGCGTGACGCGGTACATGGCGGTCGTCGACGCGCCGATGGTCACGACGGGGATGCAGAACACGATCCAGAGCAGATTCAGGATGATCAGATCCGCGAGCCGCGACATAAACGACCAGAATGGGGAATCATAATTGAACAGTTTCATCGGTGGACCTCGGTTTCGGAAGAAATTTCTGTATTATTATATCGGCTGCACAGGCAAAACGCAAGCATGGCTTCAGAAGGAAGCAAAATAGACAAAAACACAGAATAAAAATTGGGCAAAACGCTGAAAATCATTTCAGACCATTTTTTGATTGCTCAAAGCGACAAAATGTAGTATAATATGGTCAAAGGAAATGGAAACGTTTCCAAAATTCAAAAACCTTACTACAGGAGGAATACCATGAAAAAGATCATCGCAATGCTTCTCGCTCTCGTGATGGTTCTGGGTCTGGCTGCCTGCGCTTCCAAGACCGAGCCCGCACAGACCGAAGAGCCCGCTGCGACCGAGACCACCCCGGCTGCAGAAGAAACCACCGAAGAAACCACCGAAGAACCCGCTGAGACGACGGAAGAGCCCGCCACGACCGAAGCGACCGGCTCCGTCTACTACCTGAACTTCAAGCCCGAGGCTGACGAAGCCTGGCAGAAGCTCGCCGCCACCTACACCGAGCAGACCGGCGTTCCCGTCAAGGTTGTCACCGCTGCTTCCGGCACCTACGACACCACCCTCGCCGCTGAGCTCGACAAGAGCTCCGCTCCGACCCTCTTCCAGTGCGGCAACCAGGGCGCCATCAACTCCTACGGCGACTACTGCTATCCGCTGGACGGCACCGCCATCATGGATCAGATGACCACCGACGCTTTCAACCTCAAGGGTGAAGACGGCCAGACGCTGTCTATCGGCTACTGCTACGAAGCATTCGGCATCATCGTCAACAAGGCTCTGCTTGAGAAGGCCGGCCACTCCATCGACGAGATCACCGACTTCGCTTCCCTGAAGGCTGTCGCTGACGACATCCACGCTCGTGCTGAAGAGCTCGGCTTCGACGCATTCTCCTCCGCCGGCCTCGAAGGCTCCTCCAGCTGGCGCTTCTCCGGCCACCTGGCCAACATGCCGCTGTACTACGAGTTCCGTGACGACGGCGTGACCGCACAGCCCGCCACCATCACCGGCGCTTACCTCGAGAACTTCAAGAACATCTGGGATCTCTACACCACTGATTCCGCTACCACCGGCGCTGCTTTGGCCACCGCTACCGGCGATGAGTCCGAGGCTGAATTCGGCGAGGGCAAGGCTGCGTTCTATCAGAACGGCACCTGGGAATACTCCAACCTGACCGGCACGTTCGGCATGGATCCCGCTGATCTGGCTATGATCCCCATCTACTGCGGCGTTGACGGCGAAGAAAAGGCCGGCCTGTGCGCAGGCACCGAGAACTGCTGGGCCATCAACAACGAATCCTCTGAAGAAGATATTCAGGCTACCATCGACTTCCTCGTCTGGGTCGTTACCTCTGATGAAGGCACCACGATGCTGGCAGAAGAGTTTGGCCCCTGCCCGTTCAAGGACGCCAAGGATCCGGAGAATGTCTTCTTCCAGGATGCCAACAAGTACACTGCTGAAGGCAACTACGTTGTTACCTGGGCATTCAACTGGACTCCCGCTGTTGACGACTGGCGTGCAGCTGTTGTCGACGCTCTGACCCAGTACACTGCCGGCACCGGCGACTGGTCCGCTGTCGAGACTGCATTCGTGCAGGGCTGGGCAACCCAGTATGCGAAGGAAAACGCGTAACACCAAATAGGAACTGAAGAAGGGGGCTCACGCCCCCTTCTTTATGAGAGAAGCCGTTTTCAAAACTTCTCAGACGGACGCCCGCAGCGGCGGACGCCGGTCTGAGAAATTTTAACACGAAGGAGAAGCGTGATGAAAAAAAGAAAACATGACGACGCGTCGCTGTCATGTAGCCTGATCCGCCGGCCGATCCAGCGCTGGGGCTGGCTGTTCCTGCTGCCGACGTTCGCCGCGTTCTGCGTGGGCTTCCTGTATCCGTTTGCCAAGGGTCTGTTTCTGTCTTTCTGCAAGTTCAAGACGACCAGCAAATGGACTTGGGTGGGCCTGAAGAACTATCAGACCATTTTCCAGGACGATGGCTTCCTGCACGCGTTCTGGTACACGGCGCTGTTCGCGCTCGTGTCGCTGCTCATCATCAATGTGCTGGCATTCGCCGTCGCCTATGTCCTGACGAAGGGCATCAAGGGCTCGAATATCTTCCGGACGGTCTTCTTTATGCCGAACCTGATCGGCGGCATCGTCCTTGGCTATATCTGGCTCATGATCTTCGACGGCATCCTCAGCCACTTTGATACCGCTGTGGTGCTCGAAACAAAATACGGCTTCTGGGGCCTCATCATACTGATGTGCTGGCAGCAGATCGGCTATATGATGATCATCTATATTGCGGGTCTGCAGGCCATCCCGGAGGATATGCTCGAGGCCGCAAAGATCGACGGCGCTTCCGGCTGGAAGACCCTCTGGCATATCACCATCCCGAACGTCATGCCGTCCATCACCATCTGCACCTTCCTTTCACTCACCAACGGCTTCAAGCTCTATGACCAGAACCTGGCCCTGACGGGCGGTTCGCCGTTCAAGACGCTGGCCGACGGCAGTGTCATCAAGACGACGGAAATGCTGGCGCTCAACATCGTCAACTCCAATACCTCCAACTCCAAGGGCCCCGGCCAGGCCAAGGCCGTCGTGTTCTTCGTGCTGGTCGCCATCATCAGCATCGCTCAGCTCGTCGCCACCAGAAAGAAGGAGGTCGATCAGTAATGAAAAACAACGGCTTCCAGAAAGACCGCCGCTCCCATACCGTGCTGACAGTCGTCTTCACGATCATCGCCATCGCGTATCTCTACCCGATCTTCATCGTTCTGGTGAACTCCCTGAAATCGAACGCCGCCATCAACCTCGATACCTTCGCATTCCCGGCGTCCGATACCTTCATGGGCCTGCAGAACTATATCAAGGGTATGACCTTTGGCAACTACCCGTTCTACCGTTCGGTCGAATACAGCCTGATGATCACGCTGCTGTCCTCGGCCTTGATCCTCATCTGTACGTCCATGGCCGCCTGGTATATCTCCCGTGTCGACAGCCTGATCTGCCGCGTGGTGTACTACCTGTGCGTGTTCTCGATGGTCGTCCCGTTCCAGATGGTCATGTTCACGCTGGCCAAGACCGCCGATACCCTGAAGCTCAACCGGCCGTGGACCATCCCCATCATCTACCTCGGCTTCGGCGCGGGCCTTGCCGTGTTCATGTTCACGGGCTTCGTCAAGTCCATCCCGCGCTCCATCGAGGAGGCCGCGGTCATCGACGGCTGCAACCCCGTGCAGACCTTCTTCCAGGTCGTCCTGCCCATGATGAAGCCGACCTTCATCTCCGTCGGCGTTCTGGAGATCATGTGGGTCTGGAACGACTACCTGCTGCCGTATCTGGTGCTGGATATCAATGAATTCCGCACCATTCCGATCCACATTCAGTACCTCAAGGGCAGCTACGGCTCGGTCGATATGGGCGCGACGATGGCGCTGATCCTGATGTCCATCGTCCCGGTCGTTATCTTCTACCTCTGCTGCCAGAAGTATATCATCAAGGGCGTCGCCGCAGGCGCCGTCAAGGGGTAAAAACAAAAAATTGTTTGCTTTCTGTGGATTTTTGTGAAAACCTGTATTATGGTGATACAGACATGGAATCATCCAAGAGGGAGTAAACAGCTATGACGATCAGAGATCTGGCAAGACTGAGCGGCTATTCGCTCGGGACCGTTTCGCGCGTGCTCAACAACCAGCCGAACGTTTCCGACAAGGCGCGCACGGCGATCCTTGCCATTGCAGAAGAAAATGGGTTCGTGCTCAATGAAAGCGCGCAGCTGCTCAAGCAGCAGCGCTCCAACGCGGTGCTTATCATCGTCAAGGGCACGGCAAACGAGATGTTTGCGAGCATGGTCGAGCAGCTGCAGTCCCTGTTTTCCCGCACGACGCATCCACTGATCGTGGATTTCATCGATGAGGATGAAAACGAGGTGCTGCGCGCCGTCAAGCTCTGCCGCGAGCGCAAGCCCGTGGGCGTGATGTTCCTGGGCGGCACGAACCGCAACTTCTGCGGCGACTTTGAAAAGATCCACGTGCCCGCCGTTGTCGTGACCAACGACGCGAGCGAGCTGCCGTTTGAAAATCTCTCCAGCGTCACGACGAACGACCGTCAGGGCGCAGCCTGCGCGGTGGATTATCTGATCCGCTGCGGTCACCGCCAGATCGCGGTGCTCGGCGGCGACCGGTCCTTGTCCGATACGTCGGCCCAGCGCTATGAGGGCTGCGTGGAGGCGTTTGAGAAAAACGTCATGCACTTCGACGAGCAGACCTTCTACCATACCGGCCGCTACAGCTACGAAGACGGCTATGCCGGCATGCAGGCGGTCCTGCGGCAGACGCCGCAGGTCACGGCCGTGTTTGCCATGGCAGATGTCATCGCCATCGGCGCGATCCGCGCGCTCGTGGACGCGGGCAAGCGCGTGCCAGATGATATCTCCATCATCGGCTACGATGGACTGAAGATCGGCAGCTTCTATACGCCGAAGCTTTCGACGGTCTGCCAGTCCGTGGAGCTTCTTGCCCGGCGCAGCTTCATGGTTTTGATGGACTGCACCGAGCATGGCGGCCCTGCCCGCCACCTGACCGTACCGTTTACGCTCTCCAACCGGGAGAGCGTCAGAAAACTGGAAAGCGACTGAGCAGCCGCATCGCCGCTGCTTCGGCGCGTTTCGACGAGAGCGAATAGAATAAAGAGTGAGACTATGAAACGAAGCAGTGGTATCCTGATGCACATCACCTCTCTGCCGTCGCCCTACGGCATCGGCAGCATGGGGAAAAGTGCCTTTGACTTTATTGATTTTCTCAAAAAAGCCGGGCAGACCTACTGGCAGATCCTGCCGATCAACCCGCCCGGCTACGGAGATTCGCCGTATCAGGCCTTCTCCACCTTCGCGGGCAATCCGTACCTCATCGACCTCGACCAGCTCGTTCAGAACGGCTGGCTGAAGCAGGAGGAGCTGGATCGCGTCAGCTGGGGCAGCAGGGAAGACCAGGTGGATTTCTCCACCATGTATGACCAGCGCCTGCATGTGCTGCATCTGGGCTGGAGCCGCTTCCACAAGACCCCGGCGGACGGCTACGCCGAATATCTCGAGCAGCAGAAGTCGTGGCTCGATGAGTACGTGCTCTTTATGGCCGTCAAAGCATATTATAACGACGGCCCGTGGACACAGTGGCCGCTCGATATCCGGATGCACCAGCCGGAGGCCATGGCGCGCTACCGTGAGCAGCTGCGCGACGAGATCGATTTCCAGAGCTTCCTGCAGTTCTGCTTCCACACCCAGTGGCAGCGTCTGCGCGCCTATGCGCACGAAAACGGCATCCAGATCATCGGCGATATCCCCATCTACGTCCCGCTGGACTCCGCCGACGTCTGGTCGCACCCCGAGAACTTCCAGCTGACCCGCACGCGCCGTCCGCGTGTCGTCGCGGGCTGCCCGCCCGATGGGTTCAACGCCAACGGCCAGTACTGGGGCAACCCCATCTACGACTGGGAGCGCATGGAGCAGGATGGCTTCTCCTGGTGGATGCGCCGTCTGCGCGCAGCGGGAGAGAACTTCGACGTCGTCCGCATCGACCATTTCCGCGGCATCGAGAGCTATTGGGCCATCCCGGCCGTCAACCGCACCGCCCGCAAGGGCGAGTGGATCCAGGGCCCCGGCATGAAGCTCGTCCGCGCGATCCGCGAAAACTGCCCGGATACCGATTTCATCGCGGAGGACCTTGGCTTCCTGACGCCCGAGGTGCAGAAGCTGGTCAAGGAATCCGGCTTCCCCGGCATGAAGGTGCTCGAATTCGCTTTTGACCCGCGTGAGCCCAGCAATTATCTGCCGGACCGCTATCCGGAAAACTGCATCTGCTACACCGGCACGCACGACAATGAGACGCTCATCCAGTGGTGCGAGGGCCTGGACGCCGAATGCGACGCCTATGCGCGCGAGTATCTCGGCATCAGCGCGGCGGACGATCTGGCGGACGCCATCATTGAGGCCGGTATGCAGTCCAGGGCACAGCTGTTCATCATGCAGATGCAGGACTACCTGCGTCTCGGCAAAGAGGCCCGCATGAACGAGCCCGGCAGGCTCCTGCCCTCTAACTGGCGCTGGCGGATGCTGCCCGGTGCAGCCAACGACGCGCTGGCTGCAAAAATTGCAGGTTTGACAGCGCGCGCAAATCGTGTATAATACCTATGAACATTCTGGCGCCCACCCGTCCTTGCCGGAAGGGTGGGCGCTCTTTTGTGAAACCGCCGGACGCTTTGTCCGGCCGCAGCCCAGGAAGGAGTTATCCTATGAGTGATTTTTCGGAACGAATCGTAAAGCAGACCGAAGCGCTGCTGCATTTCCAGCACGACGAGACGCTGCAGGAGACCACGCCGGAGCGTCTGCATGAGGCGCTGGGCCAGGTCATCATGATGGAGATCAGCGACAATTGGACCAAGACCAAGCGCCGTCAGGCGCCGGGCCGCCGCGCGTTCTATTTCTCCGCGGAGTATCTGGTCGGCCGTCTGGTCTACAGCAACCTCTTTAACCTCGGCATCCTGCGCGAAATGAAGGCCGCCTTCGCCGAAAAGGGCGTCGATCTGGCCTGTCTGGAGCATATTGAGGACGCAGCGCTCGGCAACGGCGGTCTCGGCCGTCTCGCCGCCTGCTTCCTGGACAGCGCCGCCACGCTCGACCTGCCGTTGACCGGCTATGGTCTGCGCTACCGCTTCGGCCTGTTCAAGCAGTCGTTTGTGGGCGGCTGCCAGCGTGAGGACGCCGACGACTGGACCAAATACGGCGACCCCTGGAGCCACCGCCGCGACAAGCTGGCCGTTAAGGTCCATTTTGCCGACCAGACCGTCAACTGCGTGCCCTACGACATGCCGGTCATCGGCTATAAGACCACGACTGTCGGTACGCTCCGCCTGTGGCAGTGCGAGGCAGAGGAGGAGCTGAACTTCGACGCCTTCAACGCTCAGGACTATGTCAAGGCACTGGAAAAGAAGAACAAGGCCGAGGATATCACCCGCGTGCTCTACCCGAACGACTCGACCTGGGAGGGCAAGCGCCTGCGCGTTAAGCAGCAGTATGTCCTCTCCAGTGCCTCGCTGCAGGATATCCTGCGCGACTACCGCGCGCAGCACGGCGCGGACTATTACCGTCTGCCGGAGTTCGTTGCCGTTCAGCTGAACGACACCCACCCCGCCATGTCCATCCCCGAACTCATCCGTCTGCTGATGAACGAGGGCCTTGATTTTGATGCTGCGTTTGAGCTCACGCGCCGTGTCTTTGCCTACACGAACCACACCGTCATGGGCGAGGCGCTGGAAAAGTGGGATCTGGAGCTGCTGCGGTCCGTCGTGCCCGAGGTCTGCGAGATCATCGAGCGCATCGACGCCCGGCTCAAGCAGGAGCATCCGCATTCGAAACTCTTCATCGTCAAGGATGGCCAGGCGCACATGGCGAATCTGTCCGTCTACATGTCCACCGCGGTCAACGGCGTGGCCGAGATCCACTCCCAGATCCTCAAGGACGATCTGTTCAAGGACTGGTACGCCGTCTATCCCGAGCGCTTCCAGAATAAGACCAACGGCATCACGCCCCGCCGCTGGCTGGGCCTTTCGAACCCGGAGCTGTGCGGCCTGATCGACAGCCGGATCGGCACGGGCTATCTCAAGGACCTCGACAAGCTGTCCGAGCTGAAAAACAGCATCGACGAGATGACCGTCAAGCAGTTCAACGCCATTAAGCTCGAGAAAAAGCGCCAGTTGTGCCGCGTGATCGAGGAACATGAGGGCGTCGCGCTCGACCCGTCCTTCCTCTTCGATGTGCAGGTCAAGCGTCTGCACGAGTATAAGCGTCAGCTGCTCAACGCGCTGTGCATCATGGACCTCTACCTGTCCATCAAGGACGGCACGCTCACCGATTTCACGCCCACAGCCTTCATCTTCGGCGCCAAGGCCGCGCCGGGCTACCGCCGCGCGAAAGCGATCATTCATTATGTCAACCGCATTGCCGAACTCATCAACAACGACCCGGCCATGGAAGGCGTCATGAAGGTCGTCTTCGTCCAGAACTACAACTGCTCCTACGCCGAGCATATCATCCCCGCGGCGGATATCTCCGAGCAGATCTCGCCGGCCGGCACCGAGGCTTCCGGCACGGGCAACATGAAGCTCATGCTCAACGGCGCGGTCACCCTCGGCACGCTCGACGGCGCGAACGTGGAGATCGCTGAGCAGGCGGGCCGCGAAAATGAGTATATCTTCGGCGCCACCGTTGAGGAGATCAACATGGTGAAGCCCAACTACAACGCCCGCAGCTTCTATGAAGCTGACCCGGCCCTGCGCCGCGCGGTCGATACGCTGATCGACGGCACGGTCCCGACCGACGAGGAGCAGCACGAGCTCTATACCTCCCTGCTCAAGGGTGCGAGCTGGCACAAGCCGGACCAGTATTTCCTGTTCTACGACTTTGACAGCTACAAAAAGGCCCGTCTGCAGGCCAACCGCGACTACCGTGACCGGCTGTCCTTCGGCCGCAAGTGCCTTGAGAACGTCGCCTCCGCAGGCAAGTTCTCCTCGGACCGCACCATCCGTCAGTACGCGGATGAGATCTGGCACATCAAACCCGTAAAATAAAAAAACGCAGCGCAGGGCCGGGTGACCGGTCTTGCGCTCTGCGTCTATGTAAAGGAATGGGACTATGTTCGACTATCTGATCAAAAACGGACAACTCATCGACGGCACCGGCAGCCCTGCCCGCCGGGCGGACGTCGGCATCACAGACGGGAAGATCGCTGCCATCGGCGATCTGTCTGCCGCACAGGCCGGGACCGTCATCGACGCGGCAGGGAAGACCGTCACCCCCGGCTTTATCGACATCCACCGCCATGCCGACGCGGCGCTTTTCCGCCCGCATTTCGGCGAGCTGGAGCTCAAACAGGGCCTGACCACGATCGTAAACGGCAACTGCGGCCTGTCTATTACGCCCTGCAGCGGACCGTACCGCGGGGAGATCGAGGCCTATCTGACCCCGGTCACGGGTGAGCTGCCCGCGGACGCGGAGTGCAGCTCGATGCAGGCCTATCTGGATGCTGCCCGCAGGCAGCCCAGCCCCATCCATACCGCCATGCTGGCCGGCAGCGGCACCATCCGCGCCTGCGCGGCCGGCTTCTCCGCACCGACGCTGGACGCGGCGCAGCTGCGCACGGTCCGGAGCCTGATCGAACGGGAGCTCGCTGCGGGTGCGCTTGGCGTCTCCCTCGGCCTCGGCTACGCGCCGGACTGCTTCTATTCGACCGAAACGCTGATCGAGGCCCTGAGGCCCCTGCAAGATTCCGGCATTCCCATCACCGTCCACATGCGGCAGGAGGGCAGCGGCGTGGTGGGGGCGCTCCAGGAGATGATCGCGGTCGCGCGCGCGCTGCGCACGCCCGTCGAGATCAGCCATCTCAAATCCATCGGCAAGGCCAACTGGCGCAGCTGTACACCCGAGATGCTCCGCCTGATGGCGGAGGCCCGACAGGAGGGCGTCCGGATCGCCTGTGACGTCTATCCCTATACTGCGGGTTCGACCCAGCTCGTCCACGTCCTGCCGCCGGAGACGCAGCAGGGCGGCATGGAAGCCTTGACCGAGCATCTGGCCGACCCCGCCTTCCGCGAAACGCTCAAGGCCCGGATGCTGACGGGCAGCGACTTTGAAAATATCTCGCTGCTGGCCGGGTTTGAAAATATCGTCGTTTCCAGCGTCCGGCTGGACGGGCTGCGGCAGTACGAGGGCCAGAGCATCGCGCAGATCGCTGAGCAGCAGGGGAAGGATCCCTTTACCTGCCTGTTTGACCTTCTGCAGGCCGCGCACTGCGACGTGACCATGATCGACTTCATCGCCGCGGAGGACGATATCTGCGATATCCTGCGCGACGCGCACAGCTGCGTCATCTCCGACAGCACCTATCCCACCACCGGCATGCTCCACCCGCGCGTCTACGGGACCTATACCACGCTGCTGGAGCATTTTGTCCGCGAAAAGCAGGTCCTCTCGCTCGAAGCAGCCGTGCATAAGGTGACCGGCCGCCCGGCCGCAGTCATGGGCCTTCGGACCAAGGGCGTGCTGGCGCAGGGGATGGACGCCGACATCAACATCTTTGACCCCGCGCAGATCCACACCCGCGCGACCTATCAGGACCCCGCGCAGTTCTCCGACGGCCTCGACACTGTCTTCGTGAGCGGCCAACCCGCGATCCTGCACGGCGCGCTGACCGGCCGCAAAGACGGCACGGTCCTGACCCGGTAAACGCGCCGGCGGACATGCCCGGCGGGAGGAATTTCCGCGCCATTGGCGGCCCGGTTTCCGGATTTGGGAAACTGTAAAAACTTTTTTAGGCACGCTCATAATTTATTTGGACAAACGGGCGAAATTGTAGATATTTTTTCGGTAAAAACGTTGGTTTTTGGGCAAAATAATACTGGACAGCCCACGAATGTTGCGGTATAATTTAACAGAATGTTGTGGGAAACTACAGTACATTGGCCGGCCCCGTGCCGGCAGGTAATAAGGAGGAAATTCATTATGTCTGTTAAAGTTGCGATCAATGGTTTTGGCCGTATCGGCCGTCTGGCTTTCCGTCAGATGTTCGGCGCTGAGGGCTACGAAGTCGTCGCCATCAACGACCTGACTTCCGCCAAGATGCTCGCGCACCTGCTGAAGTACGACTCCACGCAGGGCAACTATGTTGCGCAGGGCCACACCGTTGATTTCCATGAGGGCGAAGGCGAAGACAACTACATCGTTGTCGACGGCAAGAAGATCGTCATCTACAAGATGCCGAACGCTGCTGATCTGCCCTGGGGCAAGCTGGGTGTCGACGTTGTTCTCGAGTGCACCGGCTTCTACACCAGCAAGGCCAAGGCGCAGGCTCATATCGACGCTGGCGCCCGCAAGGTCGTCATCTCCGCTCCGGCCGGCAATGACCTGCCAACCATCGTCTTCAACGTCAACCACAAGACCCTGACCAAGGAAGACAACATCATCTCCGCCGCTTCCTGCACCACCAACTGCCTCGCTCCGATGGCCAAGGCGCTGAACGACCTGGCTCCCATCGAGTCCGGCATTATGTGCACCATCCACGCCTACACCGGCGACCAGATGCCGCTCGACGGCCCGCAGCGCAAGGGTGACCTCCGCCGCAGCCGCGCAGCCGCTGTCAACATCGTCCCGAACTCCACCGGCGCTGCCAAGGCCATCGGCCTCGTCATCCCGGAGCTGAACGGCAAGCTCATCGGCGCTGCACAGCGTGTTCCCACCCCGACCGGCTCCACCACCATCCTGAACGCTGTTGTCAAGGGCGCTGTTACGGTCGACCAGGTCAACGCACAGATGAAGGCTGAGGCCACCGAGTCCTTCGGCTACAACACCGACGAGATCGTTTCCTCCGACATCATCGGCATGCGCTTCGGTTCCCTGTTCGATGCCACCCAGACCATGGTCCTGCCCCTGCCGAACGGCGACACCCAGGTTCAGGTCGTTTCCTGGTACGACAACGAGAACTCCTACACCAGCCAGATGGTCCGCACCATCAAGTACTTCTCCGAGCTGGGCTAATTCCCACACCGCAGCCAGACAGGCGCTGCTCCGGCAGCGCCTGTTTTTTCGTCTTTGCGTGGTTGACAGGAGTAGACTTATATGCTACGATAAGTCTACAAAAGTAAACTTTCGGAGGTGCGAAGATGAAGCGACTTTTTGCGTTCCTGCTGGCCTGCGTGCTGCTGTGCGCCTGTTCTGCCTGCAAAAAAGAAAGTCCGCCCGCGCCGGAACGGGCGCAGACGACAAAAGCCGACCCGGAGCAGACGATCTCCGGTCTCTCCGTCCGGATCCCCGCGACGCAGTACCGGCTGGGCCGCACAGAGCCAGAGCTTCTTGACCTCGGCGAACATCTGCTGCCGTACGACAAGGGCGCGGTGCTGACCGGCATGATCTTCGCGCAGGACGAAGCGGAGAACGATACCGAGGCCGCCGCCTTCTACGCGCCCGACCGCAGCTGCGTCGTGCAGACGCTGGCTGTCTCGCCGGACGGGAGGCTCGTGCAGACTGCGCTGGACAGGGAGCGGCTGTTCTCGCTGGAAGCGGCAGGGGAGGATGGGAACCAATGGGCGCTCCATGGCCCGGACATGGAAGCCAGCCTGGACGCCGCGCTGACCGGCTGCTCCAACATCACGGCAATGGCCGTCCGGGAAGACACAGTCTATCTCGCGGCGGATGGCGCCTGCGTCCTTGCCTGTTCGCTGGACGGGATGCTTCTCTGGAAGCAGGAAGCACCCGCCATCGCCCGCTTTTTCTCCGCGCAGGACGGCCGCCTGCTTGCGTGGGCGCGGCGGGAACAGGTGCTCTATCTGCTGGAAGACGGCGCGATCCGCCGCCTCTGCGCGCTGCCGGACCTGTTCTGCACCGGCATCGAGCAGCTTTACCCGGGGGACCAGACGCCCTATGACTGCATCGTCTGCGCCAACGACGCCTTTTTCGGCTGGTCGATCGACGCGGAAGCGGTCACACAGCTGTTCACCTGCGACGCTGTCGGCCTGTACGCCGGGGATATCCTCGATTTCTGCAGCCTGGGAAACGACCGCTACCTTGGCCTCGAGTGGGCCCCGTCTGCATCCGGGGAACCCGGCTGCACGCTGTTCTGGCTGACGCCTGTGGAGGGCAAGCTCCCGGAAAAGCGCACCATCCGCGTCGCGGGCAGCCGCAGCAGCATCTTTTCCATGGCCGTCCGCGATTTTTCCTCCCTGTACCCCGAATATCAGGTCGAATTCGTCGACTATGAGGTGCAGTACGGAGAACAGGCGGACCAGCAGCTTTTGATGGACCTCCTCTACGGCCAGAGCCCGGACCTTCTGTTCGTGAACGGTCTGCCCTATGAAGTCTACGCACGGCAGGGACTGCTGGAGGACCTGTACGCATGGATCGACGCGGACGAGACGCTTTCCCGCACCGACTTCACGCAGAACCTGCTCCGCGCGCTCGAAACGAACGGCGCACTGTACCGCCTGCCGCAGACCTACCTGCTGGAAACCGCGATGGGGCTGCCGGAGACCGTCGGCGGGGAAGCGGACTGGACGATGGCGGAGTTTCTGGATACTGTGCAGGCGCATCCGGCGCTGACAGCGGTCTTTGCACAGGAGGACGGAGCGTCCATGCTGCAGCAGCTGCTGCTCCACGCGCCGGAGGCCTTCGTTGACTACGAGACGGCAGAGGCGCATTTCGATTCGCCCGAGTTCCTCCGCCAGCTGGCGCTGGCGCAGCGGCAGACGGTTCCCGAGGCAGAGTCTGTCCGCGAGGCGCTTCTGACCGGTCAGGTACTGCTCGAACCGCTGACGATCGCGCACGCGCAGGGCTTTGACGAGGAATACGCGGACAGCCTGTACCGCTTTGCCTTTCCCGGCTTCCCGGGCGCGGGCCGTGCGGTTTTTTATCTGAACTTGCCGATGGCCATCCCGGTGAGCGCACAGGAAAAGGAAGGCGCGTGGGCCTTCCTGAAGCTGCTCATCACCGAGGACAGCTACGCGGCGCGCGGCCGCGGCGGCTGGCTGCCCCTGCAGGCGGATTTTGAAGAAAAGACGGCCGCCATGCAAGACCCGGATGCAGAAAAACTCCTGCGTACCCTGCAGGAGTCGGCGACGTCCGTGTTTTATTACGACGCTGCCATCAGCCAGATCCTCGCCGACGAGCTCCCATACTTCCTCTCCGGCGACCAGACCGCCGACCAGATCTCTACCCGCATCCAGCGCCGCGCCCAGCTCTATCTGGAAGAAACCTATCGCTGAATACCAGCACGAGAGTCGGGAGCGGCCATGCTCAAACAAAAAGGACCCGTGCCCCCGGACTTTCACTGCCGGGGTCAACGGCAAAAGCCGCCGACACGAGTTCTTCTTATAAAAAGGAACTGCCGGCGGCGTCGTGCCCTCAGCCGTTTCCGGAGGGGCTCGCTCAACATCACACAGTTCTTTCTCTGACAGGATAACAGAAGAAACAGAAAATGTAAAGATGAAATTTTATCTGAGATCATAAAAGAGCAAGCCACCAGTACTGGCACTCTCGCTCCGGGCCTCGTTGCTCGGTGCGCAGCCTGATTATGGCGGCTTGCTCATGAAAAAGGCAGCATGGAATGAAGAAAAAGTCAAGACGGAAGTCTTGCTGGAGTAAGTCACATTATGCAAAAACGTGGGAGGGATTCGAACCCTCCCACGTTTTTATACCTTTTGGGACTCAGACGTTCTTCACAGCCAGCGCGCGGATGGCATTGAGGACGGCGAGGATCATGACGCCGACGTCGGCGAAGATGGCCAGCCACATATCCGCGATGCCGCACGCGCCGAGGATCAGGCAGACCGCCTTGACGACCAGCGCGAACACGATGTTCTCGTACACGATGCGGATGCACTTGCGGGAGATGCCGATGGCCTTGGAGATCTTCATCGGGTCGTCGTCCATCAGCACGACGTCCGCCGCTTCGATCGCCGCGTCGGAGCCCATCGCGCCCATCGCGATGCCGATGTCTGCCCGCGAGAGGACCGGCGCATCATTGATGCCGTCGCCGACGAAGGCGAGCTTGGCCTTCGGGCTCTTTTCTGCCAGCAGCTTTTCTACCTGCGTGACCTTGTCGGCCGGCAGCAGCTCGCTGTGGACCTCGTCCACGCCGAGATCCTTCGCGACCTGCCCCGCCACGCGCTTCGTATCGCCCGTCAGCATGACGGTTTTTTGCACGCCCGTTCGCTTGAGTGCTGCAATGGCCGCCCGTGCGTCCGGCTTTTCAATGTCGGAGATCACGATGTGACCGGCATATTTGCCGTCGACCGCGATATGCAGGATCGTGCCGACGCAGTGGCAGGGGATGCAGTCTACGCCCAGCTTTTCCATCAGCTTGTCGTTGCCGATGGCGATCTTCATCCCATCGACCGTGGCGGTCAGACCGTGGCCGCTGATCTCCTCGATATCGGACACGCGGCTGCGGTCGATCGGCTTGCCGTAGGCCCGCTGCAGGCTCTTGCTGATGGGGTGCGAGGAGGCGCACTCAGCATGCGCGGCCAGCTCGATGAGCTTCTCGTTTTCCAGCTCGTTGTGGTGGATGCCGCTGACCTCAAATACACCCTTGGTCAGCGTACCGGTCTTGTCGAAGACCACGATCTTCGTCTGCGAAAGCGTCTCCATGTAGTTCGAGCCCTTGATCAGCACACCGGCCTTGCTCGCGCCGCCGATGCCCGCGAAGAAGCTCAGCGGAATGCTGACGACCAGCGCGCAGGGGCAGGAGATGACCAGGAACGTCAGCGCGCGGTAGATCCAGATCGCCCACGCGGCCGGATTGCCCGCGATCAGATTGATGACCGGCGGCAGAACTGCCAGCGCCAGCGCCGAGCAGCACACGGCGGGGGTATAGACCCGCGCAAATTTGGAGATGAACGCCTCCGACCGCGACTTGCGGGAGGACGACTCCTCGACCAGCTCCAGGATCTTCGAGACTGTCGATTCGCCGAAGTTTTTCGTCGTGCGGATCTTCAGCACGCCGGACATGTCGATGCAGCCGCTGATGACCTCCTCGCCGGGGATGATCTCACGCGGCAGGCTCTCGCCGGTCAGCGCGCTGGTGTTGAGACTGGCCGTGCCCTCGACGACGACGCCGTCGATCGGCACCTTTTCGCCCGGCTGCACGACGATCACGCTGCCGACCGCAACCGTATCCGGGTCGACCTGCTCAAGCTTGCCGTCTGTTTCGATGTTGGCATAGTCCGGGCGGATGTCCATGAGCGCCGTGATGTTCCGGCGGCTCTTGCCGACCGCGTAGCTCTGGAACAGCTCGCCGATCTGGTAGAACAGCATAACGGCGACGGCCTCGGTGAGGTCCGTGTCCTTTTTGTAGACCGCCAGCGCGATCGCACCGAGCGTGGCGATGGCCATCAGGAAGTTTTCGTCGAACACACGGCCGTTACCGATGCCCTTGGCGGCCTTTTTCAGGATATCATAGCCGATGACCAGATACGTCACGGCGAACAGCACGATCCGCACCACGCCGGGCATCGGGACGAACTTCGCGATCAGCAGCAGCACGATCGCGATGCAGATCCGGATCAGCATTTTTTTCTGTTTCTTCGTCATGGGGAAGCGCACCCTTTCCTTCTTATTTGAGACAACGGCAGCAGCACCGGAGGCGCTGCTGCCGTGCTTGCTTACAGCTCGATCTCGCAGTCCGGCTCGACTTTCTTGCAGGCCTTGAGGACGGCCTTCATCGTCTTCTTCTCATCCGCGCCCTCGGCGAATTCCACGCTCATCTTCTGCATCATAAAATTGACGCTTGCGGAGGCGACGCCCTCGGTCTTGTTTGCGGCTTCCTCCATCAGGTTGGCGCAGTTCGCGCAGTCGACTTCGATCGCATAGGTCTTTTTCATGGTGTACCCCTTTCTTCTTATTAAACAATTAAGCACTCGTTTAATCTTTACAAGCGAAGTATACCGCCGCCCGCCGCGAATGTCAAGAGGGGGATGAAAAAAACCTTTGCATTTTGGAAAGAATTATGTATGATATAAAAAACGAATGGAGGCGGGCGTATGCATACGGACTTGCTGCCGCATCATCACGGCGAGGAAGAGCACCATAATATCGACCAGATCCGGGCGCAGCTCGCAAAGGCGGACAATTTTCAGATCGTCGCGGATATCTTCAAGCAGGTGGGCGACCCCACGCGCGTGCGGATCTTCTGGCTGCTGTGTCATTGCGAGGAGTGCGTGCAGAATATCTCAGCCCTCATGGAGATGTCGAGCCCCGCGGTCAGCCACCATCTGCGCGGCCTCAAGGATAACGGACTCATCGTCTCCCGCCGCGTCGGCAAGGAAGTCTTCTACAAGGCGGCGGACACCGACCAGAGCCGTCTGCTGCACATCATGATCGAAAAGGTCATGGCCATCAGCTGCCCCGAAACCTGAAAAACCGGACCTGCCGCAAGCCGCGGCAGGCCCGTTATTTTTATTCGGTCCAATACAGCCCGGCCGTTTTGATGACCGGCTCGGCGGCCAGCAGCATGTTCGCGGCCTCCCGCCGCGTGAGCGGCGCCTCATAGTCCGAAGCGGCCAGCGGGATCCCAGCCTCCGAGAGCGCGCTGACGGCGCTCTGCGCCCACGCAGGGACAGCAGAGGCGTCTTCACCGGCAAAGACCGCCGCGTCGCCCGGCAGCCGCAGGAGCTTCTGGAGCATGACGGCGGCCTCCGCACGGCTGAGCGTATCCTCCGGGCGGAAGACGAGCCCTTCCTCCGTCGGCGTGCCCGAGATCATGCCGGACTGATAGGCCGCGGCCAGATACGGCTGCTGCCACGCGGGCGTCTCCAGCTCGTCGGCAAAGCCGGTCGAGATGGCGCCGTCTGCCTGCTCGAGTCCTGCCAGCTTCATGCATGCAATCAGAAACTCGCCGCGGCTGACGGCGTCGTCCGGCTCAAAGCAGAGGTTTCCGGCGATGATCCTGCCGGTGTACAGCCCCTGATCCTTGAGCCACATGGCGGCGAAGGCGTCCTTGTCGCCGGACATGTCCTGATACGTCGCCTTGTCGGCGGGCTTGAGGATGCGGATCTTCACGCAGGCCTCGTTGGAGACGTTTCCAGCCGGGTCCGTCGCGGTGAAGACGAACGAGTCCTTGCCGACCTTATTTTTGCCCGGCGTATAGGTGAAGCTGCCGTCGTCATGCAGCTCGACGGTCCCGCGCTTCGGCTCCTTGACGAGCTGATAGGTGAGCTTGGCGTCCTCCTTGTCCTGCGCGCAGAGCGTGCCGGAGTTTGCGATGTTCTTATAGGTTTCCAGCGTTCCATCCTCGCAGACCGGCGCGGTATTCGTGCCGGAGAGGATGCGCAGGCTGACCGTCACGGCGTCGCCGAGCGTCCCGGCGCTGATCGGGCAGTAGACCAGCTCGCAGTCCGCCTCGCCGAGGCAGACCGGACGGAGCTTCAGCTTTTCCAGCGCGGCCGCGGGCAGGATATCGCCCCGCCGCAGCACGCGGCTGCCGATGCACAGCTCTGCCTGATACGCGGGCGGGACGGCGGAAATGTAGACGCCCTCCAGCTCGCTGCTGTCCGAGAAATCAGCGGCGCTGAACTGGTATTCCGAAGTGTAATCCACGGCGATCTCCGCGGCCAGCGCGGGCACGCAGAGCATGGCAAGCACCAGCGCCGCAAGAACGGCGGCGCCAAAACAACGGGTGCGGTGTTTCAAAGGGAAAACCTCCTTTAAGATGATTCGGAGGTAGTTTCTGCGCACAGCGGGAAAATATGCAAGGGAACAAGAAAAAACTCCCTCCGCATGGGAGGGAGCTTTGGAAGACCGCTCAGGCCGCCGACAGCGGCGGGCGGATATAGCGCGCGTTGCTGTCCGGCGCGGGCCGCATGTTGATGCCCGAGACGATGCCCATCGCAAAGAACATCGTGACGAGCGAGCTGCCGCCGTAGGAGAAGAACGGCAGCGTCAGGCCGATGACCGGCACGAGGCCGATGCACACGCCGATGTTGATGAACACCTGCGCCGTCAGCATACCGGCGATACCGACGCAGATGAGCCGGTTCATATAGTTGCCGGACTTGATGCCGACGTGGATGATGCGGATGATGATGGCCGTCAGCAGAATGAGGACCGCCATGCAGCCGAGCATGCCCAGCTCCTCACCGATGGAGGAGAAGATCAGGTCGGTGTGCTGCGCGGGGATCGAGCCGCTCTGCACCATCGTCCCGTGGTAGAGCCCCTGGCCGGTGACGCCGCCGTTCTGCAGCGCGCGCAGACTGCGGTTCATCTGATAGCGCTGGTCCTGCGCCAGCGGGTCGATGCGCGGGTCAAACAGGACCCAGATGCGGCTGCGCCGGTCATAGCTGAGGAACTGCCACAAAAACGGCGAGGCCACCAGCAGAACTGCTCCCGCACCGAGGAACCACAGCAGGCTCACGCCGCCGACGAATGCCATGATGACGAAAATAAACAGATACTGCAGCGCAACGCCGAGATCCTCCGACGCCACAACGATCAGGCCGAACATAAAGACCGTGATCACCGCCAGCCGCAGCACCGTCGAGATATGCGAGATCTTGTTCTGCCGGATGCTCATCGTCTTGGCGAGGATCATGATGAACGGGATCTTGCAGATCTCCGCCGGCTGGATGGAAAACGGCAGGAAGCTGAAGTCCAGCCAGGAGCGGTTGCCGCTTCGGGTGTCGCCGAAGGGGAAGAGCAGCAGGATGAAGATCGCCGAGAAGATCAGCAGCAGCTCACGCCGCTCCGCAATGATATCCACATCGATCAGGGTGAACACCACATATAAGATCACGCCGAGGATCAGCGCCAGCGTCTGCGTGCGCACGAACTGCGCGCTGCCCTTGACGTTCGTCGCGCTGGAGATGACCACGATGCCGAACACGCTGGCGGCGACGCAGAGGCTCAGAAGCACCATATCCGCCCGCCGGACAAAGCTGCCGATCGCCTTCCAGATCCCATGCATACTGCCGCCTCCTTACGTGAAAAATGAGAAAAACATCTGATACAATTCTACAGTATATCAAAAAATGACCGCCCTGTAAACCTGTTTTTTGAGACCGGCAGGGGCCGGGCAGATCAGAAAATACCGTGGTTATATTTCAGCTGCGCATACAGGATCAGGGCCAGACCGATCCCGAGACCTGGAAGCATGATGTAGTCGATGACTGCGGCATTCCAGAAGGTCACGAGATACGAGATAATAAATGCCGCACCGATCACAAGCGTACCCGCGCCAATCGCCCGTCCGTACCGGGGAATGTCTGCTTCCTTGACCCTTTTACGGTTCCACGCGTGTATCGTGCTGATATTGCCCCTGATGTTGACGATGCCGAGCGTGGACAGGAGGATCCCCATGACCAGTAAACCCAGATATTCCATATGCCGCCCTCCTAAAAATAGAATAAGTCCTCAAATTTCCGATCCAGCGCGATGCAGAGGATGAGCGCCAGCTTGGCCGTGGGATTGAACTGGCCTGTCTCGATCGAGCTGATCGTGTTCCGGGAAACGCCGACCAGCTTGGCCAGCTGCGACTGGGAAAGGCCCTTTTCGCAGCGCGCTTCCTTCAGCCGGTTCTGCAGCTTCAGCTCCGCTTTCATTCCGCCGCCTCCATCAGCCGCCGGATAAAAAAGACCAGAAAGAGCAGGAACATGACAAGGTATAAGACCGTGAGGACGAGATCTGTCTTCCGCTTCAGCTTTAAGAACTTCATCAGCGCGTGCGTACCGAGAATGCTGAAATAAATGACCCAGGGGCCGAGCAGCACCGTATGGACGGCCCGGACAAACAGGGCCGAGACGAGGCAGCACACGCCCGCGCCGACCCGGCCCGCAAGATTGCCTGCCTGTACCGACGCTTCCAGTTCGGCCAGATCCCGGTTCTGATGCTCCCTGCGGCTGATCTCCAGAATATCCTCTTTTTCCATAAAGGATCCTCCTCTGCCAAGTTTCCTTGTCGCCATGATAACACCGCCAAGTTTTCTTGTCAACCTGTTCCGGCAAAACTTCGGCGGGCTGCCGATTGCGGATTGATTTTGGCGGGCCGGTATGGTATAATGCCACAGATATAATGGGGCAGGTAGGGGGCTTTTATGATGCAGATCACCACGCACAGCGCCGATGAAACGCAGGCGCTGGGGCAGAAGCTGGCCAGTCGTCTGGCGCCCGGCGATGTGATCGCCTACTTCGGGGACCTCGGCGCAGGCAAGACCGCCTTCACCCGCGGCCTCGCGCAGGGCCTCGGTATCACCGACCCCGTGACGAGCCCGACCTATACCATCGTCAACGAATATCTCTCCGGCCGCATCCCGCTGTTTCATTTCGATATGTACCGTCTCTCGTCCTCCGACGAGCTGTTTGACATCGGCTGGGAGGATTATCTCTCCCGCGGCGGCGTCTGCGCCGTCGAATGGAGCGAAAACGTGGAAGATGCTCTGCAGGACGCGATCCGCGTCACCATCGAAAAGGACGCGGACGAGCCCGATACCCGCCACATCACCATCACAGGAGGGCCTCGCTTTGAAGATCCTTGCCTTTGAATCCTCGGCCAAGGCCGCCAGTACGGCGCTGCTGTCCGACGGTCTGCTGCTTGCGGAATATACCCAGAACTCCGGCCAGACGCACAGCCGGACGCTCATGCAGATGGCGAAGGACATGCTCACCAGCTGCGATCTGACGCCGCAGGATATCGGTGCGGTCGCTGTCGCGGCCGGCCCCGGCAGCTTTACGGGCGTGCGCATCGGCATGGCCTGCGCCAAGGGCTTTGCCTGGGGGCTGCAGCTGCCGCTCTACGGCGTGTCCACGCTCGAGGCGATGACGCGCGGCGCGGCTTACGCCGACGGCATCTACTGCGCCTGCATGGACGCGCGGAAGCAGCAGATCTACAACGCGGTATTCTCTCTGCAGGCTGGGAAGCTTACCCGCCTGACGGACGACCGCGCGATCGCCATCGACGCGCTCGTGCCGGAGCTTTCCGAGGGGGCCGGCCCCATCTATCTGCTCGGCGACGGCGCGAAGCTCGTCTCTGACACGCTGGCAGGCAGCGGCCTGCCGCTCATCCTGCTTCCCGAGCAGCTGCGGCAGCAGCGGGCGAGCGGCGTGGCGCTCTGCGCGATGGACCGCATGCTTGCGGGTGACCCCGGTGATGCGGCGGCCCTGACGCCCAATTACCTGCGCATGGCGCAGGCCGAGCGCACGCGGCAGAATAATCAGGACTTTTATTTGAAAAAATAATTGAATAACAGAAAAGACAAAGGAGATCATCATGAGCACGAAAGCATTTGGAGAACACGTACATGTTATGGATCATCCGCTCGTTGCGCATAAGCTGACGATCATGCGTGACAAGAACACCAGCGTCAAGGACTTCCGCGAGCTGGTCAGCGAGATCGGTATGCTCATCACCTACGAAGCGACCCGCGATCTGCCCCTCACCACCAAGACCGTGGAGACCCCGATCTGCACGGCGGAGGAGCCGACGCTCGCCGGTAAGAAGATCGCTGTCGTGCCCATCCTGCGCGCTGGCCTCGGCCTGGTCGACGGTGTTCTGCGCATGGTCCCGTCCGCCCGTGTCGGCCATATCGGCATGTTCCGTGACGAAGAGACGCTCGAGCCGCATGTCTATTTCTGCAAAATGCCGAAGGATATCGCCGAGCGCGACATCATGATCGTCGATCCGATGCTCGCCACCGGCGGCTCTGCCGACGCGGCCATCGCCGAGATGAAAAAGCGCGGCTGCCACAGCATCAAGCTCATGGTCCTTGTCGCTGCGCCCGAAGGCATCAAGCTCATCACCTCCAAGCACCCCGACGTCGAGCTCTACTGCGGCGCCGTGGATGAGAAGCTCAACGAGCACGGCTATATCGTCCCCGGCCTCGGCGACGCCGGCGACCGGATTTTCGGCACGAAGTAAGTCGTTTCCTTGACTTTCCTGCCGCTCCGGCTTATAATGAACCCGTAATAACAGCCATTTCCGGCTTTTAGAATTCTTGAAAGGAAGACCTGTATATGATCTATACTGCAGAAGTCAAGCATATGTGCCCGGTTGCCAAGGGTGCATATCACGGCCCGGCTCCCATCCCCGAAGAGGGCAAGTGGGTCCAGGCAAAGGAAATCAAGGATATCTCCGGCTTTACCCACGGCGTGGGCTGGTGCGCACCGCAGCAGGGCGCATGTAAGCTGAGCCTGAACATCAAGAACGGCGTCATTGAAGAGGCCCTGGTCGAGACCATCGGCTGCTCCGGCATGACCCACTCCGCAGCCATGGCTTCCGAGATCCTCATCGGCAAGACCATCCTCGAGGCCCTCAACACCGACCTCGTCTGCGACGCCATCAACACCGCCATGCGCGAGCTGTTCCTCCAGATCGTCTACGGCCGCAGCCAGTCCGCGTTCTCTGAGGATGGCCTTGCAGTCGGCGCTTCCCTGGAAGATCTCGGTAAGGGCCTGAGAAGCCAGGTCGGCACCATGTTCGCCACCAAGGAAAAGGGCCCGCGCTACCTCGAAATGGCTGAAGGCTACTGCTCCAAGATCGCGCTCAACAAGGACGATGAGATCGTCGGCTACGAGTTCATCAACTTCGGCAAGATGATGGACTTCATCAAGAAGGGCGACGAGCCCGCCGAGGCCATCAAGAAGGCTACCGGCCACTATGGCCAGTGGGATACCGCGGCGAAGTATATCGACCCGCGTCAGGAATAACAGAAGGAGGACACGAAAATGGCTTTGTTTGAAAACTACGACAGAAGAATCGACAAGATCAACGGCGTCCTCAAGCAGTATGGCATCGAGTCCGTCGAGGCCTGCCGCGAAATGTGCCAGGCCAAGGGCTTTGACCCGTATGAGATCGTCAAGGGCATCCAGCCCATCTGCTTTGAAAACGCTTGCTGGGCTTACACCGTCGGCGCTGCCATCGCCATGAAGAAGGGCGTCAAGACCGCTGCGGAAGCCGCTACCGCCATCGGCGAAGGCCTGCAGGCTTTCTGCATCGACGGCTCCGTCGCCGACGACCGCAAGGTCGGCCTCGGCCACGGCAACCTGGGCGCCATGCTCCTGTCCGAGGAGTCTGAGTGCTTCTGCTTCCTCGCCGGCCACGAATCCTTCGCCGCCGCTGAGGGTGCTATCGGCATCGTCAAGAACGCCAACAAGGCTCGTAAGAAGCCCCTGCGCGTCATCCTGAACGGCCTTGGCAAGGACGCCGCCCAGATCATCTCCCGTATCAACGGCTTCACCTATGTCCAGACCCAGTTCGACTACTACACCGGCGAGCTGAAGATCGTCCGCGAGATCCGCTACTCCGAGGGCGAGCGCGCCAACGTCCGCTGCTACGGCGCTGACGACGTCCGCGAGGGCGTTGCCATCATGCACAAGGAAGGCGTCGACGTCTCCATCACCGGCAACTCCACCAACCCGACCCGCTTCCAGCATCCGGTCGCCGGCACCTACAAGAAGGAATGCGTCCAGATGGGCAAGAAGTACTTCTCCGTCGCTTCCGGCGGCGGCACGGGCCGTACCCTGCACCCGGACAACATGGCTGCCGGCCCCGCTTCCTACGGCATGACCGACACCATGGGCCGTATGCACTCCGACGCCCAGTTCGCTGGCTCCTCCTCCGTCCCGGCACACGTTGAGATGATGGGCTTCCTCGGCATGGGCAACAACCCCATGGTCGGCGCCACCGTCGCCGTGGCCGTCGCAGTCGAAGAGGCTATGAAGTAAGCGCAAAACATCATACAGAAAAACGCATCCCTCCGGGGATGCGTTTTTTTATAAAATTCCGAAAAAAGGAGCCCTGAGGGGATCTTTTTTCATAGAACAAGAACAGGGAGGACATGGTCACCCGTGCGTTACCGCTTTACCGCCCGCAGCGTGATCTCGTCCGTGACTGTCAGACCGCAGGCTGCGACGAATTTTTGGTATGGCTCGAAGGTCTCGGGCTGGAAGAAGCAGTTCGGGTCGTGTGCGTCGATCCCGGCGACGATCGTGCTGCCGCAGGCCTTGGCGATGCGGAAAAAGCGCTCCGAGGGGTAGGTACGGTTGGCGCGCAGACCCAGCAGATTGAGCTCCAGCGGGATGTTCAGCTCCTTCGCGGCCAGACACAGCCGCTCCATTTCCCTGCGGTAGAACGTTTCAGAGCCGGTAAAGTTGATCAGGTCCGGATGGGCCAGATAGGTATAGAGGCCGGTCTGCAGGGCCTCAATACATTGGTTTACATAAGTTGTGAGGACCTTGGGATCGTCCGTCGGCTCGTAGACATAGACCCCGTCGATCTCGTTACGGATATAGTGCTGCCCGAGCAGCAGATAGTCGACCGGATACTGCGTGATGCGGGCAAGCAGATCGTCAAAAAATCTGGGATAATACTCCGCCTCATAGCCGATCAGGATCTCAATGCGCCCCGCATATTCCTCCTTCAGCGCAAGAAGCGTCTGAATATAGTCCTCCAGATCCTCCGGGAACATGTGAAAATAGGAGACGATGCCGTCCGGAAACTGATACGGCGCGTGCTCGGAAAAGCCGAGCGTCTGATAGCCGCCCGCGATCGCGGCCTCGATATATTCCCGTTCCGTGCCGACCGCATGATGGTTGCGGAACGTGTGGGTGTGATAATTGTGAAGCATACTGCACCTCGAATCTGAACTGAGAAAAGTATAGCACGCCGGTAAACCAAAAACAATAGCGCGCCCCCCGCTTTGTCACGAAACGGCACTTTTCTGTATATTCTGAAATAGAAACCGGAAAACAGAAAGGGGAGTGCGCCCATGAAAATGCGGCGGATGGGATTGGATACGCTGCGGCCGGGGGAGCAGTGCGTGCTGCGGCAGATCCGGCTGCCTGCGGCGCAGCGGATGCGGCTGGAGGAGCTCGGTCTGCTGCCGGGGACCAGGATCCAGTGCCTGTATCAGGCACCGTGCGGGACGCCTGCGGCCTATGCGGTCAGCGGTGCGGTCTTCGCCCTGCGGCGGAAGGACGCCGCGCGGCTGCTCGTGGAGGCCGTCTCATGAGCCGTCCGTATTCCGCGCCCCGCGCCGTCGCGCTGGCCGGGAACCCGAACGTCGGCAAGAGCAGTCTTTTTAACGCCCTGACGGGCCTGCACCAGCACACCGGCAACTGGCCGGGCAAGACCGTCGCGGTCGCGCAGGGGGAATACGCCTACGCCGCCGCGCGCTACGCTGTCACCGACCTGCCGGGGGCCTATTCCCTCACGACCGGCTCTGAGGAGGAGCATATCGCCGCGGACTACCTGCGCGCGCATACGGACGCCTGTCTGGTCGCCGTCTGCGACGCGACCTGTCTGGCGCGGAGCCTGCCGTTTGCCGTCCAGCTGATGCAGCGCTGGCCGCGCGTGATCGTCTGCGTCAATCTGATGGATGAGGCCGAAAAGCAGGGGATCCGCATCGACCTGCACGCGCTACAGACCCTCCTTGGCGTCCCTGTCGTCGGCACGTGCGCAAGCGACCCGAATGCGGTCGCCCGCCTGCGGCAGACGATCCGCGACGTGCTGGATGGCTTCATGACCGTCCGTCCGCATCTGCCAGACGGTCAGAAGCCCGCGGACTGCGTACGCTATGCCCGGCAGCTGGCCGCGCAGACGGTCACTGGCGGCCAGACCCGGCGTCACGCGCGGCTGGACGCCGTTCTGACGGGCAAACGCACGGGGCCCGTGATTTTTGCCGCACTGCTGATCGTCCTGTTCTGGCTGACGCTGGTGGGCAGCAACCGCTGCTCCGACTGGCTGCAAAGCGGCTTTGACCGGCTGCAAGCACTGTTTCTGCGCGCCTGCGGCGCGTGGCCGCCGCTGCTGGCGGACGCCGTCTGGAACGGCGTCTACGCGACCACGGCGCGGGTCACGGCCGTCATGCTGCCTCCGGCCGCCATCTTTTTCTGCCTCTTTTCCGTGCTGGAGGACGTCGGCTATCTGCCCCGCGCCGCCTTCCTGACAGATCACCTGTTCGAGCGCTGCGGGACCTCCGGGCGGCAGGCGCTGACCATGTGTATGGGGCTCGGCTGCAACACTGTCGGCGTGACGGGCTGCCGGATCATGCCGACGCGGGAGGAAAAGCTCATTGCCATCAGCACGAACGCCATGATCCCCTGCAACGGCCGCTTTCCCATGCTGCTGGCGATGGGGACGGTCCTGCTCGGCCGGGAAAACGATCTGCTGCTGGCCCTGCTGCTGACGGCGGCGGTCTGCCTGGGGGCGTGCGGGACGTTCGCGGTGTCCTTCCTGCTGAGTAAGCTGCTGCACCGGAAGCCGCCGGCGCCCTTCGTGCTCGAGCTGCCGCCCTACCGGCGTCCGCAGCCCAAAAAGATCCTGACCGACGCGATCTTCGGCAAGACGCTGCATGTGCTCTCCCGTGCGGCGCTGGTGGCGGCTCCGGCGGGGCTGATCCTGTGGGTGCTGTGCACGGTGCAGGTCGGCGGCATGAGCCTCCTGCAGCAGCTCGCGCGAACGCTGGACGGGGCAGGGGAGCTGCTCGGCATGAACGGTGCGATCCTGATCGGCTTCCTCTTTGCCCTCCCGGCCAACGAGCTTGCGATCCCGGTCATTCTGATGCTCCTGACGCGGCAGTCGCTTGGCACTGCGCCGGAGGCAGGGGCCGCCGCACAGCTGGCCGCCTGCGGTGTCGGCGCGAAGACAGCTTTTTGCTGTCTGATCTTCAGCGTGTTCCACTGGCCGTGCGCCACGACGCTCCAGGCGATCCGGCGTGAGACGGGGAGTCTTCGGTGGACACTCCTGTCCGCGGCGCTTCCGACGGCCGTTGGCGTCCTGCTGTGCCTGCTCGTCAGCTGGCTCGTCCCATAGACATAAAAAACACGCTGCACGGATGTGCAGCGTGTTTTGTGTACGAAAGCAAGTAAAATTACTTGACCTCGACCTCTGCGCCAGCTTCCTTGAGCTCGGCAGCGATCTTCTCGGCTTCGTCCTTGGAGACGCCTTCCTTGAGGTTCTTCGGAGCGCCGTCGACGAGTTCCTTGGCTTCCTTCAGGCCCAGGCCGGTCAGAGCACGGACGACCTTGATGACAGCGATCTTGTTGGCGCCAGCAGCCTTCAGAACGACGTCGAACTCGGTCTTCTCTTCCTCAGCAGCAGCAGCGCCGGCAGCGGGAGCGGCGACAGCAGCGGCAGCGGCGGAAACGCCGAATTCCTCTTCCAGAGCGTGGACCAGCTCAGCCAGTTCCAGAACGGTAAGAGTCTTAACTTCTTCGATCATAGCAGTAATCTTTTCGGATGCCATTGTAGTTACCTCCAGTAAATTGTTTCAATCGATTTAAAATTTTGTAGTGAATCAGGCTTCTGCGGGAGCTTCTTCCGCAGGAGCGCCGCCCTTCTGCTCCAGGATCTGGTTCAGAACAACTGCCAGAGAGGAGATCGGAGCAAGGAACGTGCCGAGGACCTGCGCAACGAGTGCGTTCTTGGAAGGCAGCTCGCCGAAGGACATGAGTTCTTCCACAGACAGAACCTTGCCTTCAACCATGCCGCCCTTGATCTTGACGACGTTCTTGTTTTTCTTTGCGAATTCGCAGATCACGCGAGCCGGAGCAATGGGATCGTCGGTGGTGGAAGCCATGGACGTCGTGCCGTTGAGAACCTCGTCGAACTCGGTGTAGCCGGCCTTATTGGCGGCGAAGCGGGTCAGCGTGTTCTTGACGACAGAGTACTCGACTCCCGCAGCACGGAACTGATTGCGAAGCTCGGTATCCTGCGCGACGGTGATGCCCTTGTAGTCAACAAATACAGCAGCGGTAGCGTTCTGGATCTTGTCAGACAGAGCATCAACGACGGTTTTCTTGCTTTCAAGTACCTTTGCGTTGGGCATGAATGTCACCTCTGAAAATAAAATGTCCTCACGCCAAAGACGTGAGGACACAAAAATGTTACCATTTGTGCGGAACCTCGGCAGGAAGGGAAGACCCTTTACGGCAGAATACCTCCTGCTGTCTTTGGCAGCTTATATATTATAGCAGAATCTGCGCGGATGTCAAGGACGAATTGAGAAAATCCCAGAAAAAACTCAGATCTTCGCGGTAGCGACCTTGATGCCGGGGCCCATGGTGCTGGCCACGGTGCAGCTTCTGATATACTGGCCCTTTGCAGCGGCCGGCTTTGCCTTGATGACGGCGCCCATCAGTGCGTTGAAGTTCTCAGCGAGCTTTTCGGGGCCAAAGGAAGCCTTGCCGATCGGGCAGTGGATGATGTTGGTCTTGTCGAGACGGTACTCGATCTTACCGGCTTTGATCTCCTTGACGGCGGCGGTGACGTTGGGGGTCACGGTGCCGGCCTTGGGGGAGGGCATGAGGCCCTTCGGGCCGAGGACCTTACCAAGACGGCCGACGATACCCATCATATCCGGGGTAGCGACGACGACGTCAAAGTCAAACCAGTTTTCCTTCTGGATCTTCTCAACGAGCTCCATGCCGCCTGCGAAGTCGGCGCCGGCCTCTTTGGCCTCGTCGAGCTTGGCGTCCTTGGCGAAAACGAGGACCTTGCGGGTCTTGCCGGTGCCGTTCGGGAGAACGATGGCGCCGCGGACCTGCTGGTCAGCGTGACGGGAGTCGACGCCGAGCTTGATGTGGACTTCAACAGTCTCATCGAACTTGGCGGAAGCGGTCTTTACAACAAGATCCATGGCAGCGGGAACTTCGTACTGCGTAGCGCGGTCGATCAGTTTCGCGTTGTCCTTATATTTTTTACCTCTGAACAATGTAATTTCCTCCTTAGTGGTGATTCGGAATGATTCCTCCCACGTATTTATGAGGTTCGGCCTGTTGCCGATATCCCTCGGTCAAGCTGTTATGCAGTCAAACTCAGTCGACGACCACGATGCCCATGCTGCGGCAGGTGCCTGCGACCTGGCTCATAGCGGCTTCAATGGTGTTGGCGGTCAGGTCGGGCATTTTGCGCTCGGCGATCTCCTTGACCTGTGCCTTGGTGATGGTAGCGACCTTGTCCTTGTTGGGCACGCCGGAACCCTTCTCGATGCCCAGAGTCTTCAGAATGAGGGTCGGGGTCGGGGGGGTCTTGGTGACGAAGGAGAAGGAACGGTCAGCGTAGACCGTGATGACGACCGGGATCTTGAAACCAGCCTGATCCTTGGTGCGCTCGTTGAATTCCTTGATGAACTGGGAAATGTTGACGCCGTGCTGGCCGAGTGCCGGGCCGACAGGGGGCGATGCAGTTGCCTTTGCAGCCGGGATCTGCAGCTTGATATAACCTGTTACTTTCTGTGCCATGATGAGCACCTCCTGAATAAATGTGGTGATACGCGCGCATGCACGTATATTTGGCGGGGGTCAAGCCCCTCCCACGTTCCGCGCCTTGGCGGGGTCAATCATTGACCAGTTCGACCTGATCGAGCTCCAGCTCGACCGGCGTCTCGCGTCCGAACATGGAGACGATGACGCGGACCTTGTTCTTTTCGATGTCGATCTGGTCGACCGTTCCGATGAAGGAGGTCAGCGGGCCGTCGTTGATCCGGACGCTGTCGCCTTCACTGTACGCAACCACGATCTCATGCTTTTCAATGCCCAGCTGCTGCACTTCCTCTTCGGTGAGGGGGGTGGGCTTGGTGCCGGAGCCGACGAAGCCGGTGACACCGCGGACATTTTTGATGATGTACCATGCCTCATCCGACATGATCATCTTGATGAGAACGTAGCCCGGGAATACCTTGCGGTCGTACGTTTTGGGCCCGTTGTCGGTGATCTCGGTCACAGTCTCCATCGGGATGGAGACGATGTGGATGAGATCCTCGAGATGACGGGTCTCAATGGTTTTCTCGATGGTGGCCTTGACGGTGTTTTCGTAGCCGGAATAGGTATGCACGACATACCATTTTGCTGCTTCCGCCATGCCCTAGCCTCTGACCAGGGTAATGAGACCGTTAACGACGACGCCGCCAACAGCATCGAAGACCCAGATGCAAATACCGACGATCAGCGTGCACACCAGAACGATGACGGTGTTGTTGACCATCTGGCTCTTTGTCGGCCATACGACTTTTTTCAGCTCGCTCTTCATCTCACGGAACCAGCGGCTGATGCGCTTGCCGGCGCGGGCAAAGAAGTTTTCCTTTTTCGCTTCTGCCATGATGTTCACCCTTTCTGCTTGTCCGATGTGTTACTTCGTCTCGCTGTGCAGGGTCTGCTTCTTGCAGAATCTGCAATACTTTTTCAGTTCGATACGGTCGGGGTCGTTCTTCTTGTTCTTCATGGTGTTGTAGTTTCTCTGCTTGCATTCGTTGCATCTGAGCGTGATCTTAACTCGCATGTTCGGCACCTCCTTAATACTTGCCTCCCTGCAAAACTGCGGCTATTGTAAATTTAGATGACGCCGAAACTACCTGGCGTCCCGCAGCTTGAAAAATGGGCGCAAAAAAATAAAACCCTTTTTCACAGGTAGGGTCATTCTATCACAAAACCCGCCGCGGGTCAACAAATTTTTGAGAAAAAAACAGGAAATTTTTCACCTGAATTGCGCGGGCGGAAAAAACCTGCTATAGTGTAGAATCATGAAAACCGAAGGGCAGGGAAACCATATGAAAGTAATGGCCATCGACTATGGCGACGCGCGCACCGGCGTCGCAATTTCCGACGCGCTCGGCTGGATGACCGGGCAGACGACGGTGATCCACTCCTGGAAGCCGGAAAAGACGGCGGAGGAGGTCGCCCGGCTGCTGCGCGAAAGCGGCGCGGAGCGTCTGGTCATGGGCTTCCCGCGCAATATGGACGGGACTGAGGGCCCGCGCGCGGCCCTCTACCGCGAGTTTGCCGCCCTGCTGGAGCAGACGACCGGCATGAAGCCTGTCCTCTGGGACGAACGTCGCACCACCATCGAGGCCCATCAGATCCTGAACGAGGGCAACTACCACGGGAAAAAGCGGAAAAACACCGTCGACGCTGTGGCGGCCAGCCTGATCCTGGAGGGATATCTGGCCTATCTTCGCAATCACAAGGAGTAAGCATCATGTTCACTGGCTATACCGATCAGACCGTCGACGTATTCTGGGGCATCCGGTTCAATAACGACCGTGCCTGGTTCGCCGAGCACAAGCAGGAATTCCAGGACGCCGTCATGGCCCCGACCAAGGCGCTCGCCGCCGAGCTCTATGACTGGTTCCAGGCCGATTATCCCGACCTGCATCTCAATCTGCACATCTCCCGCATCTACCGCGACGCGCGCCGCCTGTTCGGCCGCGGGCCGCTCAACGACCATATCTGGTTTTCGTTCCAGAACGCGATCGAAAACCGCGGCGAAGCGCCCTGCTTCTGGTTCCAGGTCGGCGCCGACGGCTACGGCTGCGGCGCGGGCTGGTGGATGCCGGCAGCCTCCGGCGTGCAGCTGCGCCGTCTGCTGGACCATGACCCCGCCCGCGGCGAGAAGCTTCTGCGAAACCTCGACGCGCAGAATTCGTTCACGCTCTCCGGGCCCGCCTATGCCCGGCCCAAGGGCCACGCGGCAGAGCCGCTCGGGCGGCTGTATAACCTGCGCTCGTTCTCACTGGAGAGCATGCACCCGTTTGACGCGCGCAGCAGCAGCGCGGCGCTGACCGACTGGGTCAAAGACGGCTTCCGCTTCCTCCTGCCGTATTACCAGCTTTTCGAGCAGGCCTACGGCATGGTGGACTGAGCCTACTTCTTTTTCAGTCCCTTCAGGAAGACCTCCGACAGGCCGACGAGGATCAGAAAGCCGCCGAACAGCTTCCGCAGCGTCTCGGCGTCCGCTTGCTGGGCCAGCAGCGCGCCGCCCACGGCGCACACGGCTCCGGCAGCCGCCGCCGGCCAGACGGCCGGCCAGACGATCTGGCGGTTTTTGATATGAAAGATCAGCGCACAGGCGGCGCAGGGCAGGAAGTACAGCAGATTCACGCCCTGCGCCGCTTTCTGATCCATGGACAGTACCGCGGTCATCCAGACCATCAGCAGACTGCCGCCGCCGATCCCGAACCCGGACAGCACACCACAGACCAGCCCCGCGAGGATGGCACCCAGAAACGTCAGCATACGATCAGCCGCACCCCTCCCGCCAAAATCACGCCGCCGAGGATCAGATGCAGCGCCTTCGCCGGGATCTTCCGGAACCAGAGCCCTGCCAGCACGCCGCCCGCTGCGCCGCCGATCAGATAGGGCAGGGCATCCCGGAGCGGCAGGCTGTCATGCACCGCATAGACCGCGATGGACACCGCGCACAGCGGCAGGATCACCGCGACCGCCGAGGAAAACGCCGCCTTATCCTCCAGCCGGACGAGCCACAGGAGCAGCGGCACGAGCACCATCCCGCCGCCTGCACCGAAAAATCCATTGATGAACCCCGCCAGCGCCCCGGCCAGCAGGCAAAAGCCGAGCTTCGGCTTCTGCGTCTCAGGCATAAAAAACCACCTCTCTCGCGGCATAGTCTGCCGGAAACGGGGTGGTTTTATACATCCGGGAAAAACGAACAGCCGTCCGGAAACCGGACGGCTGTTCTGCAAAAACCTTATTTCGTGGTGTACTTCATGCCAAAGGCGGAGGTGGTGTAGCTGCCGTCACCGGCCGTGGCATCGTACCAGGCGTTGTAGTCGGCGCTGCGCAGAGCGTTCTCGACCAGCGCGTCACGGTAGATCTTGCCGAAGCTGTCGAAATACATGACATGCACGCCGTGGGACGTCTCGATGATGCCGGTATCGCCGGGCTTGCGGTCGGCGTCGAAGCACCAGTCGTTGAACTCGGTGACCATCTGGCCGGGCATGATGTTTTCATACAGGCCGCCTTCGTCGCCGTTGGAATCGGCGGTGTATTCCTTGGCCAGTTCGCCGAAGCTCTCGGCGGTCTTGTCGCCGGCTTCGTACTCGGTCAGGACGTCTTCGGCCTTCGTGCGGGCCTCGTCCATCGCGGTCTCGTCGGTGGTGTCGCTGACGGAGAAGAGGATGTGGCGGACGTTCGGCAGCTGATAGTCGTTCGTGCTGCGGGAGACGAAGTAGAGGACGTAGTAGACGCTGTCAGTGGCGATATAGGTGGTGTCGCCCTCGGTGCGGCCGGCGTCAAACAGCCAGTCGGCAACGTCGGTGCTGAGGGAGCTGTACAGCTGGTTCTCTTTCAGCGTGGCGCTGTCTTCCGCATAGGTCTCCTTGGCGGATTCCAGGCAGTTTTCGTAAGCCTGATCGATGAAGGCCTGCTCGTCGCCCTGCGTGTCAGCAGCCATCTTGGAGGCCAGCTCTTCCTTGAGAGCGGTCAGCTCTTCATCGGAGAGGGTCTCAGCCTCGGCCTCGGCGTCGTCATCTTCCGTGTCAGTGCTCTCGGTCTGGAACATGGCGTCGGAGACCAGGAACTGCCGGTAGGTCACGGCGTCATAGCTGTTGGGGTCAGCGGCGTATTCCGACGCGATCTGCTCGTCGGTGTAGGTAAAGCCGTTCTGGGTGGCGGTGGCGTAGCTGTCGGCCAGCGTCACGACCTCGAGATACTCGCGGAAGTTCTTCTCGTTGCAGCCCGTGCCGTAGACACCTGCAATGTAGCCGCTGGTGTTCGTGCCGTAGTAGGAGGCATACAGCGCCAGGGAGGAGATCTGCGAGTCGATGGAAGCCTGCTCATCTTCGGAGAGCGTGTGGCCGTCAGCCTTTGCCGCGTCATAGAGGGCATAGGCGTTGGAGGCGTTGATCAGGCCCTGATCGGTGAAGTAATCGGCCCAGGTCTCGCCGGACTCTTCGTCATAGACCTGCTCGTCGAGCGGCGTGTCGGAGTCGATGACGTAGCTCATGAAGTCGCCGTACTGGTTCTGCATGTTGCCGTAGGCGCCTTTATAGAAGTAGTTGACCATCGCGGGCGTCAGCTTGTGCGTGCCGACGGTGGCAGCCGTGGTGTGGGAAGCGAAGAAGCCGCTCGTCAGCATGTAGAAGAACACGACGATGCAGACGATCAAAACAGCGCAGACGGCAATCAGCGTCGTCTTCAGGCCCTTGCTCATACCTTTCTTTGCTTCGTTGGCAGCTGCGGGAGCGGCGGCCTCTTCCTTGCGCTTGTTCTTTTCGCGGGATGCGCTCATGTGGGATCATTCCTCTCATTTGTCATAAGTCTGAGTTTTGCCGCAAACCGGCGGCAGTCAGCCGATCAGGCAATTCAATGCGTATTATACCGAAAACAGCCGCTATATGCAAGCAAAATTTTGCAAAAGGGAAAAAGTAATAGTGAAAAGGGAAGAAGTGCGGTACCGGCTGCGCCAGCGGTCCCGATCGTGCCGCCCCGCGGCACGCCGCACTGATTCACTCTTCACTATTACTTCTTACTTCCTATAAACACAGGTATCCCCGCAGAAGCCGTGCGGATCCAATTATAACCTGCACGAAACGGGCAGGTGGGTTGCCTCTTTGCTGCTTCTCTGCTTCCAACGTCCACCACCGGTCAGAGCCGTGGGCGGGAGGCCTGCAATCGACAGCAAAAGTATCCGGCATCCCCTAAATATAATGTGGGTTTAAGTGGACCCGTCACGCACCCCGCAGGGATACGCGTTTATCATATATTTGTAGTTTGCTGCGGCGCGGCGGAATTATGCTTCCGGTGCGTCGTCTTCCTCGTAGATGAGATCCATCAGCGCGCTGTAGACCTCCTCGAGCTCCGCGTCGTCTTCGATGGCTTCGAGGAATTCCTCACCGTTTTCCTCCACGGATTTGAGGATGCTGACCTCAAGATCCTCTTCCTCATCGTCGTTGTCGCTGCCGGCCGGGACGAGGGCGAGATAGCGGCTGCCGTTGTGCTCCAGCTCAGCCAGAACTTCCAGCTCGTATTCCTTGCCGTCTTCGTCGGTGATGCTGATGAAATCGTCGCCGTATTGCTGCTCCATGGGGCTCCTCCGTATCACTTGATCTTGGCTCTATTTTAACCTGCGGACCGGATAAAATCAAGAGGAATTTGCTGACCGGATGCGGCCTGCCGCACGCCGGAACGCCATTTTATTCCGGAAAACCTGCCAAACAGGGCGTTTTTGCCCCATGCGCGCGGGAAAAAAGCGGAAGAAGAAAAAGACTGCATGGATTTCAAAATTTGTTTTCAAAATAATTGACAGATGTGTTATAATTGCTTGGATAGCATGATATATAGTGGCGCAATGCGCCGTTTGCCTGTATAACAGAAAAAAGTATGGAGGGTCCGTATGGCTCAGCAAAAAAGAAATGAAGCTGCGAAGAAGTCCGGCGCAGGCCATGTCTTCGCGGTGATCGGCAAGGTGATCGGGACGGTCTTTCTGACCGCATTTCTGGCGTTTCTGATCTTCGCCTGCCTGTTTGCGGTCTATGTGAAGAACGACCTTTCGCAGCAGGCCGAGTGGGCGGCCGACAGCTTCTCGCTCGACCAGACCTCGGTCATCTACTACGAAAACCCCGAGACCGGGAAATATGAGGTGCTGCAGACGCTCTACGGCGGCTCCAACAGCACCTGGGTCGAATACGATGATATCCCGAAAAACCTCATCCACGCCTGCATTGCCATCGAGGATAAGCGCTTTGAAAAGCACCAGGGCGTCGACTGGGTCACCACCCTGCGCGCCTGCTTCAAGATGTTCCTCGGCAAGAGCGAGGCCGGCGGCTCCACCATCACCCAGCAGCTCATCAAGAACCTCACGGGCGAAAAGGAGGTCACGGTCCGCCGCAAGCTGGTCGAGATCTATCGCGCGCTGGAGTTCGAAAAGACGCACACGAAGAAGGATATCATGGAGTGGTACCTCAATATCATTCCGCTCGGCGAAAACTGCAAGGGCGTCCAGTCGGCCTCCCGCGTCTACTTCGGCAAGGATGTCAAGGACCTGAGCCTGGCCGAGTGCGCGTCGCTCATCGGCATCACGAATAACCCGTCCCGATACGATCCCTATATCAGCGAAGCGAATACCAGAGAGAACAAGGAGCGGCAGGAGGTCATCCTGACCCAGATGCTCAAGCAGGGCTATATCAATCAGGAGCAGTATGACGAGGCCGTGGCCGAAGAACTGGTGTTCACCAACAGCAGCCGCGATAACAGCGACACGAGCGATGATTATTACTCCTGGTTTGAAGATCAGGTCATCCGCGATGTCGTCAGCGATCTGTGCGACAAGACCGGATACGAATACGACATCGTCTACAAGATGGTCATGACCGGCGGCTACCAGATCTACTCCACGGTCAACCCCGAGGTGCAGGCGGCGGTCGACGCGGTCTACGAAGACCTGCAGAGCCTGCCGGCCACGGCGAGCTCCCAGCAGCTGCAGTCCGGCATCGTGATCGTCGACAATACGACCGGCGACGTCGTCGCGCTGGCCGGCGGCGTGGGCAGGAAGCAGGGGAGCCTTGTATGGAACTGCGCCACGCAGAGCCTGCTCTCGCCCGGCTCCATCATCAAGCCCGTCGCGGTCTACGCGCCCGCCATCGAACTCGGTCTCGTCACCCCGGCGACCGTGATGGACGATACGCCCTATTCCTTCACCGACTCCGCGACCTGGCCCAAGAACCTCGACTCGACCTACCGCGGTCTTGTGTCGGTGGAAGAGGCTGTGGCCCAGTCGATCAATACCGTTCCGGTCAAGCTCGTCGCGCAGATGACGCCGGAATACAGCTATTCCTTCGCCAAGGACAAGATGGGCCTGTCCACGCTCGTCTCCTCCTACCAGTCGAATACCGGCGAGGAGCTCTCGGACGTCAACCTTTGGGCGCTCGCGCTCGGCAGTCTGACCCGGGGCGTGACGGTCCGCTCCATGACGGCGGCCTACGCGTCCTTTGCCAACGAGGGCGTCTGGCGCGAGGCCAGGACCTATACCGTCGTCAAGGACGCCAACGGGCAGATCATCCTTGACAATACGCAGGATTCCCACGTCGCCATGAAGGACATGACCGCGTGGTATATCACCGACATGCTCGAAACGACGGTCCAGACGGGTACCGGCACTGCCGCGCAGCTCGAAAACATGACCGTCGCCGGCAAGACCGGCACGACCTCCCGCGACTTTGACCGCTGGTTCGCGGGCTATACGCCGTACTACACCAGTGTCGTCTGGTGCGGCTACAACGATCCGGAGGAGATCGTCCTGACCGACTCCGAGACCAACCCGGCCATCGTCATGTGGAAAAAGGTCATGGAGCAGGTCCATCAGAATCTCAAGAACAAGGCGTTCAAGCAGCCCGCCAACCTCGTCGAGGTCACGGTCTGCCGCGACAGCGGCCTGCTGCCGTCCGACGCCTGCGCGCTCGACCCGCGCGGCGAGCGCACGGTCCGCGTGACGCTCAGCGCGCACGACGTGCCGACGGAAACGTGCAATGTGCATAAGGAGGTCGAGATCTGCAACGCCTCCGGCCATGTGGCCAATGAATACTGCGCACAGGTCCCGGGCAACTCCACACACAAGGCCGCACTGCTCGATGTTTCGCGTGCCTTCCCGAAAAACGGCGTCGTCGTGCTCGACCAGGCCTACGCCATCCTGAGCGATACGCTGCCGGCCGGCTACTACGCGGCCGTCTCGCCGGATGTCGACGCGATCAACGTCGAGTGCTATATCCACAGCGAGGACGATCTGCCCGAGCCAGAGCCGGAGGAGGATGAAGAAGACGCCGGCACGGCCGACTCCGACGAAGACGACGCGCAGGGCGTCATCGACCGGATCCTCAACACCTGGACGAACGCCGGGTCCAATCCCTAAACAGACAGGAGAGCAACATGTGGCTGGCTGATAACTGGAAGGACTATGAGGTCCTCGACACCTCCGCCGGAGAAAAGCTGGAGCGGTGGGGGAAATATATCCTCGTGCGTCCGGATCCGCAGGTGATCTGGAACACGCCGAAGGACGATCCGCTCTGGCGGAAATACGACGCGCGCTATGCCCGCTCGTCCACCGGCGGCGGAAAGTGGCAGAATCTGCGCCTGCCCGCTCAGTGGCAGGTGCGCTATAAGGAGCTGACGTTCCAGGTCAAGCCCATGAACTTCAAGCACACGGGCGTCTTCCCGGAGCAGGCGGCCAACTGGGACTTCATGATGGAGACGATCCGCCGTGCCGGCCGCCCCATCCGTGTCCTCAACCTCTTTGCCTACACCGGCGGCGCGACGATCGCCTGCGCGGCGGCCGGCGCCAGCGTGTGCCACGTGGACGCGGCCAAGGGCATGGTGCTCTGGGCCAAGGAGAACGCAAAGGCCTCCGGCCTGGAAGACCGGCCCATCCGCTGGATCGTGGACGACTGTGCCAAGTTCGTCGAGCGTGAGATCCGCCGCGGCAAGACCTACGACGCCATCATCATGGACCCGCCGAGCTATGGCCGCGGCCCGTCCGGCGAGGTCTGGAAGCTGGAGGAGAACCTGTACCCCTTCGTGGAGCTCGTCAGCCGGGTCCTCTCCGATGATCCGCTGTTCTTTATCATCAATTCCTATACGACCGGTCTGGCGCCGTCTGTGATGCGGTACCTGACCGAGACGCTCGTTGCGAAGAAATACGGCGGCAGCACGCAGTCCGACGAGCTGGGGCTTCCCGTGCGCGATACGGGGCTGGCGCTGCCGTGCGGCGCGACCTGCCGCTGGACAAAGGAGAGACCATGACCACAGCGATCGAAGTCAGCCGCCTGCGCTATGCCTACGACGCGCAGGACGGCGGAGAAACACATATCGTCTTTGACGGGCTGGACCTGTCGGTCCGGCAGGGGAGCTTCGTGGCCATCCTCGGCCACAACGGCTGCGGCAAATCTACGCTGGCCAAGCACTTCAACGCCGTCCTGCTGCCCTCCGGCGGCAGCGTGCACGTCTACGGCATGGACACGAAGGACGAGGAACAGCTGCTCGCCATCCGGCAGCACGTCGGTATGGTCTTTCAGAACCCCGACAACCAGATCGTCTCGAACGTGGTCGAGGAGGATGTGGCCTTCGCGCCCGAAAACCTCGGTGTCCCGTCGGAGGAGATCCGCAGGCGCGTCGACGACGCGCTCCGCGCCGTCGGCATGTACGAATACCGGACCTATGCGCCGCAGCTGCTCTCCGGCGGACAGAAGCAGCGTGTGGCCATCGCAGGCGTGCTGGCCATGCAGCCGCAGTGTGTCGTGCTCGACGAGCCGACTGCCATGCTCGACCCGCAGGGCCGCCGCGAGGTGCTCGATACCATCGAGCGGCTCAACCGTGAAAAGGGCATCACCGTGATCCTGATCACGCATCATATGGACGAGGCGGTCCGCGCCGGGCGCGTGATCGCCATGTCGGAAGGGAAGATCATCGCCGACGGCACGCCGCAGCAGGTCTTCGCGCAGGAGAAGCTGCTCCGCAGCGTCGGGCTCGACGTCCCACAGACGGAGCAGCTGCTGCTGGCGCTCCGGGCGCGCGGCGTCAACATCCCCACGGACGCGCTCACGCCCGGGCAGTGCGCCCGCCTGCTCAGGCAGTACATCCCGGCAGTCTGAACCAATACCCGGAGGAAGAAGCCTTGACGCCAATTTTAGAGATACAGAATCTTTCCCATATCTACAGCCCGGACACGCCGTTCGAGCATCCCGCGCTCACAAACGTCGATCTGACGATCGGCCGCGGGGAATTTGTCGGCCTGATCGGCCATACCGGCTCCGGCAAATCCACGCTCGTGCAGCATATGAACGGGCTTCTGAAGCCGACGTCCGGCCGTGTGCTCTTTGACGGCCGCGATATCTGGGAGGATGCAAAGTTCACCCGCCAGATCCGTTTCCACGTGGGCCTTGTGATGCAGTACCCGGAGTATCAGCTCTTTGAAGAGACCGTCTATACCGACATCGCCTTCGGCCCGAAGAACATGGGCCTGTCCAAGGACGAGATCGACGCGCGCGTGCATCGCGCGGCCGGGTTTGTCGGGATCTCCGAGGCGGAGCTGCAGAAATCTCCGTTCGATCTTTCCGGCGGGCAGAAGCGCCGCGCAGCCATCGCGGGCGTCATCGCCATGGAGCCGGACGTGCTCATCCTCGACGAGCCGACCGCCGGGCTCGATCCCGCCGGCCGCGAGAGCATTCTGGAGAATATCCGCGCCTATCAGGCCGCGCAGCACGCGGCCGTCGTCATGGTCAGCCACTCGATGGAGGAGATCGCCTCCAACGTCGACCGCCTCATCGTCATGGAAAAGGGGACGGCCGTGATGAACGGCGCACCCAGCGAGGTCTTCTCGCACGCGGCGGAGCTCGTCGCCATGGGCCTGAACGTGCCCTGCATGACGCAGGTGCTGCTGCAGCTGCAGCAGCTCGGCGTAGACGTCCCGGCCTCCGCCTATACGGTGGAGCAGGCGGCGGACCTGCTCGCGCCGCTTCTGAAAGGGGGCCGTCCGACATGCTGAAAGATGTGACCCTCGGTCAGTTTTTCCCCGGCAGCACCCCCATCCATAAGCTCGACCCGCGCACGAAGCTCGTGCTCGTGATCGTCTATATCGTCGCGCTGTTCCTTGCCAAGTGGTTCGTCTCCTATGTGGTCGTGGCGGCATTTCTGGCGATGGTCATCGCCATGAGCCGCATCCGGCTGAAGGTCGTGCTCAAAAACCTCAAGCCGCTGCTGTTCATCATCCTGCTGACGGCCGTTCTGAACCTCTTCTACGGCCAGGGCGAGCCCATTGCGCAGTTCTGGATCTTCAAGATCACGAAGTCCGGCCTGGAAAACGCCATTTTCATGGTCCTGCGCATCTCCCTGCTGGTGGCGGGGACATTTATGTTAACCTATACGACCTCGCCGATCTCCCTCACCGACGGCCTCGAGAGTCTGCTCTCGCCGCTCAAAAAGCTGCACGCGCCCGTCCATGAGCTTTCGATGATGATGTCCATCGCTCTGCGCTTCATCCCGACGCTCATCGAGGAGACGGACAAGATCATGTCCGCCCAGAAGGCCAGAGGCGCGGATTTTGAATCCGGGAATCTGCTCAGCCGGGCCAAGGCGATGGTGCCCATTCTTGTGCCGCTGTTCATCAGCGCCTTCCGCCGTGCCGACGAGCTTGCCACGGCTATGGAGTGCCGCTGCTATCACGGCGGCGAGGGCCGTACCAAGCTCTCCGAGCTGCACTATCAGACGCGCGACTGGGTCGCGTATCTCACCGGCGCAGCGCTGCTCGCCGTGATGATCGTGCTGCGGCACTTCGGACTGTAAAAAGGAAGGAAGCTATGCGTAATATTGCCCTGACGCTCCAATATCTCGGCACGGCCTACCACGGCTGGCAGGTGCAGAAGACGGTCACGACCGTCGGCCAGACGCTCGAAGAGGCTGCCGCCGCCGTCGTCGGCCATCCGGTGCATATGACCGGCTGCGGCCGCACGGACGCCGGCGTCCATGCGCGGGTGTACGTCGCCAATTTCCGGACCACCGCGCGCATTCCCTGTGACCGGCTGCCGTACGCGCTCAATACGCACCTGCCCGAGGATATCGTCGTTACGAACGCCATGGAGGTCCATGATGACTTCAACGCCATCGGCTCCTGCGTCAGGAAGGAATATACCTATCTCATCTATAACTCCGGGATCCGGGACCCGTTTTATGTCAACCGTGCGTGGTTCTATCCCAAGCACCTCGACGAGACCGTCATGCAGCGTGCGGCCGACTGCTTTGTCGGCACGCACGATTTTGCGGCCGTCCGCTCTGTCGGCACCGACGTCAAGTCCACGGTCCGCACGGTCTATTATTACAAGATCGAGCGCGAAGGCGACCTCATCTCGCTGCGCGTGTGCGCCAACGGCTTCCTCTACAATATGGCCCGCGCCATGGCGGGCACCTGCGTCTATGCCGCGGAAGGGAAGTTCCCGCCGGAGGACGTGGCGCAGATCTTACTGAACGGCGACCGCACGGCCGCCGGGCCGACCGTCCCGCCGGGCGGCCTGTACATGACAAAACTCTGGTATGATGACGGGAAGGCGGTTTTCCATGTCGGATAATGTTTCGCAGCTGCAGCCGCAGAAAAAGCCGGGCCTCGGAAAGCGCATCGCCGCCTTCGTGCTGCTCGCGGTGCTTGTGGCGGGCGGCGTCGCGGCGTATGTGTTCCGCGACCAGCTGAATCTCGACGCGCTGCAGCGCTACGTGCGCTATCTGAACGTCTCGGACGACAGCAAGAGCGGCCGCTTCCTCTACGACGAGAGCAACTCCAACCAGTATGCCGGCCTGTCCGGCGGTCTGGCCGTCGCCTCGGCGACGGGCCTGAGTCTCTACGATAAAGACGGCACGGAGACCGCGTCCATTCAAGCCGCCATGTCCGTGCCCGTTCTCAAGACCGGCAATACGGTCGCCCTGGCCTACGACGCCGGCGGGACCGTGCTGGAGGCTGCCAGCCAGAAGAAGGGCTCCGTCCTGCACGTCGCCTCGCAGCGCGCGATCCTCGACGCCGATATCGCCGCGGACGACAGCATCTGCTATCTCTCCTCGGAGCCCGGATATAAATCCGTTCTCTACGTCTATAACAGCCAGCAGTCACTCATCTACCGCTGGCTGTCCGCCAGCCAGTACTTCATGCGCTGTGCCGTGGCTAGCGGGTCAAAATACGCCGCCGCGGCGGTCCTCGGCCAGCAGGACGGCATGTTTGAATCCTCCGTCGTCCTCTTCCGGACCGACGCGGAGGAGATCGCCTGCACCATCCCCATCGGCAACGCCATGATCTACGACCTGCACTTCGTGTCCGACAGCAAGCTTTGCGTGCTGGCCGAGGATGCGCTCAGCTTCTACGATCTGGACGGGAATCTGCTCGGCAGCTTCTCCTACGGCGAGTCGTACCTCAAGGACTACACGACCGACGGCAGCGGCTGTCTGACGCTTGTGATGAACCTTTATCAGGCGGGCAACCGCTATACTGTCCTGACCGTCGGCTATGACGGCGCGGAGCTCGGCCGCCTGTCCTCCGGCGAGCAGATCCTCGATATCTCAGCCGCAGGCAAATATCTGGCGATCCTGACGAGCAGCTCGCTCTCCATCTATGACCAGACCCTGCAGGAATACGATGTTTCCGACAATACCGCGGGCGCGGCCAGCGTTGTCATGCGCGCCGACGGCTCTGCGATCCTGCTGGCCAACGGCCACGGGACCCTGTATGTCCCGTAAAACTTTTTCCAAAAATCGTTTACAATTCTGCAACGATACGACTGCCTGTCTGTGATATACTCTTTAGAAGCAAAAGCACGATAAGGAGACACCTCTATGAAACCGACCTTATGCTCAAGATGCAAAAAGAATCTTGCAGTGATCTTTATTACAAAAATTGACGGCGGGAAGACCGTCAACGAGGGCTTGTGCCTCAAGTGCGCGAAGGAAATGGGCATCAAGCCCGTCGACGATATGATCGAGCGGATGGGCCTGTCGGAGGATGATCTGGAAAACCTCAACGGCGAAATGACCGAAGCCATGAACGGGCTGGAGGGACTGCTCGGCCAGAACCAAAGCGATGACGATGAGGCCGACGAGAACGACAGCCAGACCGCGACCTTCCCGTTCCTCAACAAGCTCTTCGGCGCAGCCGGACAGGACAACGTTCCCGCTGCCCCGGAGCCGGAAAAGACCGAGAGCCGCCAGCGCGCGGCGGAAAAGCCGAACGGCTCCAAAAACAAAAAGCACAAATTCCTCGATACCTACTGCCAGAACCTCACGCAGAAGGCGCGCGACGGCAAGCTGGACCATATCATCGGCCGCGAGGAGGAGCTCGAGCGCGTCATCCAGATCCTCAACCGCCGCCAGAAGAACAATCCCT